>ERZ773072.105-NODE-105-length-47791-cov-7.537456_pt1 | contig 47791 bp, 28 predicted proteins | sample MGYA00580617_ERZ773072 | MGnify/ENA primary metagenome ERZ773072 (study PRJEB29015, sample SAMEA2737970) | human oral metagenome | biome: human oral; feature: human-associated habitat; material: dental | place: China | collected 2122 ...
GGCATCCCGGGTCTGAAAGAGAAGTACGGATGCGTCCCCGCCGAGTTTGTGCCCCTCTCGGATGGTGGTGGCGCGCTGACCGTCAAGGCCCTGCTGGATGACACCGTGCAGGTGGTTGACCTCTACTCGACCACGCCCGCGATAGAGCAGAATCAGCTGGTGGTGCTAGAGGATCCGAAGAATATGATTTTGGCTCAGCAGGTGCTGCCCATTATCAATACATCGCGAGTTCCCGACTCTGCGGCGGAGGTTCTGAATCGTGTCTCGGCGAAGCTCACCACCGCTGATTTGCGCACTCTCAATGACCGTGTTTCAGGTACCTCTAAGCAGGAGCCCGCGCAGGCGGCGGCTACCTGGCTGAACGAGCACGGCTTCTAAGACTCTGCCTGATATTCCACATAAATTCCTCTATAGGAATGTCTATAAACAAAATCGACCTGGTAATATTCTAGAAATAGAATATTGCCAGGTCGGTTTATGTCGCCCATCTCCCACACCTCTCCCACAAGTTAGGGGAGGGGCATACAGTAGCTTTTAGCCCTCAATCAGCAGCGCCAGAGCCTCGTAGGGGCGCAGGCTCAGCGTCACTGTCTCAGTTGAATCAGATACAGCAGAATCCGCCGCAGCGGAATCGACAGCAGAATTCTTGTAATTACACACCAGCACGCGACCGGAACGAACGAATTCAGCCGGAACCTCAACCTCGGTCGGCTCACCGTAGAAGTTCGTCAGCACCAGCAGACGCTGCGCCGGGCTACCGTTTTCAGCTACAGCGGGCAGCTCACGCAGGTACGCAAACACCCGCTCGTGATTCAACGCGTAGGGCGCGTACGAACCCACAGAGATGACCGGGTACTGCTTACGCAGGGCAATCAGGTTGCGGTAATAAGGCAGAATCACGCCGTCACGTTCCTCATCCTCCACCGAAATACCGGCACCGGTCGCCGCATCACGCACCGGGGCGGGAGCCAGCCACGGCGAGGTGGAACCGAACCCGGCGGTCGCCGGATCCGCGGTCCACTGCATCGGCACACGCGAATTATCGCGAGCCTTCGATGCCACAATCTCCAGAGCCTGCTGCTCGCTCAGACCGCGCTCACGCAGCATCGCGTAGGCGTTGTGCGCCTCCACATCCACGTACTGCTCGATCGAGGAGTAGACCGGGTCAATCATGCCGATTTCCTCGCCCTGGTATACGTACGGGGTGCCGCGCAGCAGGTGAATTACGGTCGCCAGCATGGTCGCCGACTCGGCACGGTAACGCTCAACGTCACCAAAACGGTTCAGCGCGCGCGGCTGATCGTGGTTATTCCAGAACAGTGCATTCCAGCCGCCGCCGGCCTGCATCCCCAGCGCCCAATCGTTCAGAATCTGCTTCAGCTCGGTAAAACGGAACGGCACCTTTGACCACTTCTCGCCGTTCTCGTAGTCCACCTTCAGGTGGTGGAAGCTGAACACCATATCCAGCTCGTGGTTTGCCGGGTTGGAGTAGCCCACGCAATTTTCGATGCTGGTCGAGGACATTTCGCCCACGGTCACGGTGTCATCATGCTGACCGAAGGAGGCGCGGTTCAGCTGCTGAATGCGGGTGTGCACAATCGGGGTGTCGGTGTATTGTTCCTTGTCCACGGTGCCTTCGGGGGCGTCGAGTAGCTCTTCACCCTTGCCGATGACGTTAATGACGTCGAAACGGAAACCGCGCACGCCCTTCTCGTACCAGAAGTTCACCACCTTAAACAGTTCGTCGCGCACAGTCGGGTTGTACCAGTTCACGTCCGCCTGGGTGCGGTCGTACAGGTGCATATAGAACAGGGGAGTGCCGTACTCATCCGTGTACTCGCCAAAGCGGGACCAGCAGGAGCCGCCGAACTTCGATTCCCAGTTGGTCGGTTCGCGCAGCTGACCGTCCTCGGTGTACCTACCGGGGCGAATGTAGAAGTAATCCCAGTACTCGCGCTCACCGGCGAGCGCACGCTGGAACCACTCGTGCTCGGTCGAAATATGGTTGAGGACCATGTCGAACATGACGCCCACACCGTGCTCGGCGAGGGCGGCAATCATCTCTTCGACGTCCTCCATGGTGCCCAGGTCGGGATTGATGGCGTAGTAGTCGGAAATGTCGTAGCCGTTGTCGTTCTGCGGGGAGGCGAAGAACGGGTTGAACCACACCATGTCCACGCCCAGGGAGGCAATGTAGGGCACCTTCTCGATGATGCCGCGCAAATCGCCGTAGGCGCCACCGGCCGAAGAGTAGAAGGACTTGGGGTACACCTGGTAGATGACGGAGGACGCGAAGTCCTTGCTGCCTGCCGGGGTGGTTACCGGTGTGGTTGCCGGGGTGAGGGTGAGCGATGCGGTGGGTGCCTGTGTCATGGAAACCTTCTGAAATGTGAGCAGGGTTCAGTGCGTATAAATCTGCGTATAAATCAGTGTGTTGGAAACGAACCGCGCCAGTGCTATGTATGCTGCTACGTGTGCACAGCGAAGCCCGTACGCGGCGGACGCAGCAGCCCGCCGCCTCCCGGCGCGTTCGCCGACTGAATATCGCCGCCCGCAACCTGGGCTCATTCCAGATTAGGGGGCATAATGGGGTGATGTCCCCCGTCTACCCCAAAGGGGGCAATTCTGCCGCAGATCCGGCACAACCCCCGTGGCCTCAACCCTCCCACCGATAGACGGTTGCAGGCTCGTGCGCGTTTCGATGCATGAAACCAAAGTGACCCTGAGCTGAGAAGCGTTGGACGCCGCGCGTAAAATCAGTACTTGCATCACTACGGAAGGTAAAACAATGCCAGAACTGCGTTCACGTACTTCAACTCACGGCCGTAACATGGCTGGTGCCCGCGCCCTGTGGCGTGCCACCGGCATGGGCGATGACGACTTCGGCAAGCCCATTATTGCTATCGCGAACTCCTTCACCCAGTTCGTGCCTGGCCACGTGCACCTGAAGGACATGGGTGAGCTGGTCGCCGGCGCGATTCGTGAGGCTGGCGGCGTCGCCAAGGAATTTAACACCATCGCTGTTGATGACGGTATCGCGATGGGTCACGACGGTATGCTCTACTCGCTGCCTTCCCGCGATTTGATTGCTGACTCGGTCGAGTACATGGTCAACGCGCACCGTGCCGACGCGCTGGTCTGCATTTCTAACTGTGACAAAATCACCCCCGGTATGCTTCTGGCGGCTATGCGCCTGAACATCCCCACTATCTTTGTGTCCGGTGGCCCCATGGAGTCCGGCGAGGGCATTGAGGGTATTGTTGAGCACCGCCTCGACCTGATTGACGCCATGGTGATGGCTGTTAACGATAGCGTCAGCGATGAGGCTCTTGCTCAGGTTGAGAAGAATGCGTGCCCGACCTGCGGTTCGTGCGCGGGTATGTTCACCGCGAACTCCATGAACTGCCTGAATGAGGCGATTGGTCTGGCACTGCCCGGTAACGGCACCACCCTGGCTACTCAGGTTGCTCGTAAGGAACTGTTCCTGGATGCTGGCCGCCGCATTGTTGAGCTGGCTAAGCGCTACTACGAGCAGGATGACGAGTCGGTTCTGCCCCGCTCCATTGCGACCAAGGAGGCGTTCGAGAACGCTATGGCGCTGGATGTGGCGATGGGCGGTTCGACCAATACCGTGCTGCACACCCTGGCGATTGCTCACGAGGCGGGCGCTGACTTCACCCTGAAGGATATTGACCGCATTTCCCGTCAGGTTCCCTGCCTGGCGAAGGTCGCCCCGAACTCCACCAAGTACCACATTGAGCACGTGCACCGTGCCGGCGGTATCCCCGCCCTGCTGGGTGAGCTGAACCGTGCCGGCCTGCTGCACAAGAACGTTCATTCTGTTCACGCTGACTCGCTGGACGAGTGGCTGGACGAGTGGGATATCCGCAGCGGCAAGGCGAGCGAGAAGGCGAAGGAACTGTTCCTCGCTGCTCCCGGCGGCGTGCGCACCACTCAGGCGTTCTCCACCGCGAACAAGTACGAGTCCCACGAGACTGACGCTGAGAACGGTTGCATCCGCTCCGTGGAGCACGCGTACACCAAGGACGGCGGTCTGGCGGTCCTGTACGGCAACATCGCCCAGAACGGTGCAATCATCAAGTCCGCTGGTATTGATGAGGAGCTGTTCCACTTCAAGGGTCGCGCGTTCGTGGTTGAGTCTCAGGACGAGGCTGTGTACGAGATCCTGTCGAAGAACGTGAAGGAAGGCGACGTTGTCGTCATCCAGTACGAGGGCCCGAAGGGCGGCCCGGGCATGCAGGAGATGCTGTACCCGACCTCTTACCTGAAGGGTCTGGGCCTGGGTAAGAAGTGTGCACTGATTACTGACGGTCGTTTCTCCGGCGGTACGTCCGGTATTTCGATTGGTCACGTTTCCCCGGAGGCTGCCGCTGGCGGTGCGATCGGCCTGGTGCAGACCGGTGACGAGATTGAGATTGACGTGAACAACCGCATCCTGCGTGTGAACGTTTCGGATGAGGAGCTGGCTGCTCGCCGCGAGGCGAAGGGCGCTGCACCGTGGCGTCCGACGAAGCCGCGTGAGCGTCAGGTGTCGAACGCCCTGAAGGTGTACGGCATGCTGGCTGCTTCGGCTGATAAGGGTGGCGTGCGCATCCTGCCCGAGGACGCATAAGCCCCTCACGTATCGTGTGAGAATTTAATACTTGCCCTGATGGGCTGGCGCCCCGTTCCGCGGTTTTTCTGCGGGCGGGGCGCTGTTCTTTGCCCGCTTCTTTGTCTGCCGTCGTGGGATACCCGGTGCGGCGTATTGCCTTGTCAGTTGCGGTGCAGTAGGGTGTAAGGAGGTATTTTTATACTTATTCACCGACTCAGCACAACCACTCAAACACAACGTAATTCGCAACCCTCACGAGGACGCACTCATGATTACCCTGCCCGCACGCGCACAGCGTGCCTTTACTCGTCGTGCCCTGACGGCTCTTGCCTGCATTGGCGCGCTCGCTTTGAGTTCTTGCTCTGCTCAGCCGCAGGCTGATGATTCTGAAACCACTCCGATGAAGGTCGCGACTTCCTCGGCATCCGTTGATGTGAAGGCGCTGTTTACGGCGGCGGACGGCTCCTGGAAGCCGAATACTGTGCAGATTTCTGCTGGTCTGGATGCGCCGGCAACTTTTGATGCTGTAGCAACCCCGACCGATGCGCCGAGCACGGACGCTGAGTACGCGGCGGCATACGCTACGGCGAGCGGATCCGCGAACATTATTGATGCGGGTACCCGCTGCGGTGTGACGAGTCTGCTGGGTGGTTCTGCCGGTATTTACGTGTATGACGGTTCGGATTGTGCGAAGGCTCAGGAGGCGGTGCGTCTCTTCAACAGCCGCAAGAACCAGGACGGTTCGGCGAGTGTTGAGTGGTATCAGTGTGCCACGAAGGTGCAGGGCCGCGACTACATTACGGGTGCCTGCTTCACGCAGGGCGGTAGCGTTGAGAAGCCTCGCCTGGCGTTGATTCCGGCGCAGACCCGCATGCTGTCGGGTACGCTGACTTTCGCTGAAGCTTACGGCGGCGGCACTTTCGGTCAGGGCGATTCGGCGAAGACTGTTGAGGCGCTGCGTTTCACCAGCCCGGACTCTAAGGTCGCGTGCTCGGTGACCCCGTCGGGTGTGGATTGCCAGGCGCTGGTGGGTGTGACCCTGGAGGGTTGGGATGCCGCCTCCGGTAAGGCGCAGCAGCGCGTGCACATGGTGCAGGACCAGGCTCCTGCGGTGAGCCTGGTCGGTCAGACCGCCACTCCGGAGCCGGTGAATACCGAGGGTATTACTGCGTTGCCGACCGGTCAGGTGGTGACTGCGTATGGTTACACCTGCAAGTCGGTGAATAGCGGTAAGGTGCATTGCGTGAGCGCGACGAATGGTTTCACGCTTGATTCGGTGGAGGTTGGCGTAGAACGCCGATAAACCTGGCGAGCATGAAGGCGCACCGTGAGTAGCCGCGCTCACCTCCAGGATTTTCAATATGAAGGTGCCCGGTACCCCTCTCATAGGGGTGCCGGGCACCTTCGGTTTTAACGTCGCTTAGCGGAAGTTGACGATGCTAACGTCCAGCTCGGAGGAGAGCAGCGGCTCCCATGCGGCGACAGCCTTCTGGAAGTGCTCGGTGCCCATGTGCTGCTCGAGCAGTTCCTGGGATTCCCAACGCTCGATGAATGCGAAGTCGGTGTCGGAGACGGCACCGAAGTCGTAGCTGACGTTGCCTTCGTCCTGGCGGCTTGCGGTCACGAGCGGTTCGATGGTCTTGAGGAATTCTTCGACGTGCTCGGGCTTGACGGATACTCCGGCGTAGACACCAATCATGGGGCTCTCCTTGTGGGGTGGTGCGGCGGTTGCCGCGTCGTATATGACTCTTTTACCGTACACCTTCACCCCCGCGGCGGGGAGGTATGCGCGGGGGTTTCTCGCGCTGTGTTCTGCGCCGTGTTTTGTGCTGGGTTTTACGCTGGGTTTTGTGGTGTGGTGGCGGGTGGGAGGATTTTCGGCTGACCCATTCGCTATCTGTAAAAAAGGTGTTTTATATTTGCGTGCCCCTTTCTTTTCGACCTATAAAAGAATGAGGACGATACACCGCATAAATGGAAGGAGAAGCGGTATGGCACGCATGGGGGGTGACACTCATGGGATTTTCACCGGCGCATATCAAACGATGCACCCTGACCTGGGAGGCGCCCGACTATAGCGCCTCATACCCTGCCGGGTACACGGATCAGGGTGTTGCTGTGATTGCGGTAGCTCAGGAGCATCGCACGGCGCAGGGTTTTTGTTATTCGGCGTTGTCGACGGTGGTTTTTATTTCTAAGCAGGACGGTACCCGCACCGTGGTGAATGAGGAGCCGATGCTTTTCACTCACGTTCATTCCCTCATGGAGTGTTGCGATGAGGTGCATCCTTGCCTGCTGGGTCGTGCCGTGCTTTCGGCGTGGGATGTGGTTCCGGAGCAGTACCGCCAGAACCTGGTGACGATTGCTGCTGACCGCAAGAATTTGAAGCAGCTTTTCCGTGATTGCGACCAGTTGAAGGGGATTATGGAGTACCGCGCCTTTGAGAAGGTGCTGGACCCGTACGATAACCATTCTTTGGGTGAAGTTCATGTGAAGCTGGCTGGCACGCCCGCGTATGAGCGGATGCAGGCTGAGGTCTGCGCGGCACGTACCGCTGTGGATGAGATGGTGGAGGAAGCGCTGACTCCTCGACCGCTGGATCAGCTGCAGGACTATAGCGTTTTCACGGATTGTTCGTTCCGTTCGACTCACAATAAGAAGTATCAGCGTGGTGGCCGTATGGGTATCGCCGGCGTGAGTGAGGACGGTTTCTATTTTCACTCCCACTATGATGGCGTGAATATTATGACCGGTGAGCTGTCTGCGATGTTGGCGGCTTATACGGTGTTCCATAGTGGTTCGCGCCGCCTGATTATTCATACGGATTCTTTGGGTGCGTTGACGTTTGTGTTGCGTTTGGCGCATAGCCGTTGGGCTTTTGAGGCGTGGGTTTCTGAGGGTATTCAGGATGAGCGTGTGGTGGCTCAGATGAGTGCTTTGACGGAGGCTATCCGCGAGAAGCGTGTGCTGGTGAAGCATGTTCCGGGCCATACGGGCCACGGTTTGCAGGAGAGCAGCGATTCTGTGTCGAAGATGCATCGCCATTTTCCGGGGCAGATTGTGGATAAGCGTCATCAGAGCGAGTTTAATCAGCGTTGCGAGTCGATTATTACTGCTTTGTCGGGTTGTGCGAAGGCTGTTCGCCTGCTTGCGCCGGAGTGGTTGCAGATTAAACCTTCTTCAATCCACACGGGAAACCGTTTATGGCGCTAAACTAGTGCAGGGTAGAAATGAACGCGCGATACATTCGCCGCATACGAGGGTATGCGATGTCGGAGGTGTCGCGTGTTTCTTTTTGCCCTTTTTGCTGTTTCTGCCTGCGCTTGTGTGCGGCTGGCGTGTAGCGCCGCTTTGGCGTGTGGCGCTACTCTAGCTTGTTGCCTGGTGCATCCTGAGATGGCGCGAGGCATACAAAAGCTCCCCCTGAGTGTTGATTCAATCGAACTCAGGGGGAGCTTTTATCTTGTGCGCCTTAGCGGGTGAAGCTAGTGCGTGAAAAATAGTTTAGAGGAGCGATGACCACAGTCGGCAGAGGTTCTCCGCTATCTTGATGCGGCGCGGGCGCTCCGCCCACTGGGTGTACAGCAGCTCGGTGCAGACCTGCTCATATTCGGTGCATACTTCATCCAGCATCGCGACCATGCCGCGGTCAATGACGAACGTTGACACTTCCATGTTCAGCGAGAAAGAACGCGGGTCCATATTGGACGAGCCAATGAACGCAATTTCGTCGTCGACCATCATGAACTTGGAGTGCAACACGGTCGGGCTGGGGTACTGCAGAATACGCACACCCGCCTGCAGCAGCTGCTCGTAGTAGGAACGCTGCGCCATGTTCGGCAGGAACTGGTCGCCCTTCTCGCACACAATCACGGTGGTTTCAATACCGGAGTATGCGGCGTTCGTGAGCGCCTGCAGCAGGGTCTCTTCGGGCACGAAGTATGGCGAACAGATGGTGATACGCCGCTCGGCATTGTAGATCAGGTAGTTAATGAGGCGCAGGTTGTTTTCGGTTTCAAAACCGGGGCCGGAGGGAACAACCTGGGCGCGCATCCCATCCTCGGAGTAGGGGATAGAGGTGTTAATCTCTGCCAGAATCAGCTGGTTCGTTTCGGAGTACCAGTCGGAGACGAAAACGGCATTGAGCTCTTCAACGATGGGGCCGGTGCAGGAGAAGGTCAGGTCCTTCCACTCCAAGCCCTTCTTAATGTTTTCGGGCATGTCGTAGGAGCGGTGAATAGCGTTCTGCGAACCGGAGAACGCGACGCGGCCGTCCACGACGAGGACCTTGCGGTGGTTACGCAGGTCAGGGCGCTGCCACTTGAGTTTCCACGGTTTGAGCGGCAGCATGAGGCGCCACTGCATACCCGAGTCGTTGAGCATTTTCACGAGCTTCTTATAGGACGGGTATTTGCGGGAGCCGATGTGGTCGATGAGTACGCGCACCTGTACACCGCGTTCGTGGGCGGCGAAGAGGGCGTCCCAGAGGACTGCGCTCGCCTCGTCGTAGGCGGTGATGTAGAACTCGAAGTGCACGTATTTGGTGGCGCGGTCGACTTCTTCCGCCATGGCGACCATCGCTTCGTGGTTGTCGGGGTGGAGGGTGAATTGGTTGCCTCCGACCAGGGGGAGCGAGCCGAGGGTGTAGTTGAGTTGGCTGGCTACCTTGGCTGGGTCGGAGAGGTCGTTGGTGCGGGCGAGGAAGGGCTTGTTCTCGGTGGTTTCGCGGATTATGTCGTTCATGGCGTGTTGGCGTGCGCGGCGGTAGGCGGGCAGGCGAGAGGAACCGAAGACGAGGAATGCGATGAACCCTACGAAGGGGATGAAGAAGATGGCCATGAGCCAGCCCAGTGCAACCACGGGTTTGCGGTTGTAGGGGAGCCAGAAGAGGGCTGTGAGTCGGATGAGGATATCGGCGATGCCGAGTGCGAGGCGCAGCCAGTCGGGTAGGAAGTCAAGGTAGGTGGGGGTAAAGGAGTTCACCTCTCTATTATGCCGATGTTTCGTGGTGGGGCTGGAGCTTAGCTGGCTATACTGTGGGCCTTAACGCCAAAAATGCACTTGAGCATTGTGTGCAGTGGTGAAATAATTGCAGTTATGCAGAAAAAGGAACAGAGCCTTCGCGAACGCCGCCGCGAACAAACTTGGACGGCAATCCACGAAGCAGCCCTCAAACGCGTCCGCGAACACGGGATGCGCGGAACCACCGTTGAAGAAATCGCCCAGGAGGCGGGCGTCTCCCCGCGCACCTTCTTCAACTACTTCCCCTCCAAAGAGGATGCCGTCCTGGGTCTGCGCGAACCGGTGGTCAGCGAGGAAATCCTCGAAACAGACCGCGCCCACGAGGATGACAACACGATCATTCGTGTAACCCACCTTCTCTGGGAGGTCATTTTCCAGAGCTTCCACTACGCCAAGGGCAAGGACCCCCGAGCTCCCTATCAGGAGTTCCCCGAATCCGCGAAACGAATGAAGATGCACTACATGAAGTGCGAACAGGTGCTCACCGAGTACCTGAACACCATCGACTGGGTGGCTTTTGATGCTGCCGGTCGCCGCGGCCCCTTCCCGCGCCGAACCCCCGCTGACCCGCTGACCGATCACTTCCGCGAGCGATCGCGCGCAAAGGTCCAGCTTGCCTCCGCTGTGCTTCGCCAGCTGGAGTTTGCCCGCAACCTGGAGGACAAAGAGGATATCGCCCGCGGTATCCGCCAGACGGTGAAGACCTTCCAGTTCCTGCTTTTTGAGCAGAGTCGACCTGCAATCTAGCGGCGGTTTACTACTGCAAACGACAAAGCCCGCCGGACCTGAAACGGAACAACCAAATCGGGGCAACCGAATCAAGAACCTGGCGGACACACAGCAGACACATATTGAACGTAACTAAAGGATTAAACGATGAGTACAGAGGAAAAGAAGTTACCTCAGCCGCCAGCCGGTGAGGTTAAGCAGGAAAGTAAGAACCGCATCCGCGCCATGTTCCTTGGCCTGGTCATCGTGATGCTCATGTCCTCGCTGAACCAGACGATTCTGGCGCCGTCGCTGCCCACGATCGTCGGTGAGCTTCACGGCGTGGAGCACATGAGCTGGGTGATTACCATTTTCATCCTGCTGTCGACGGTTACGATGCCGGTCTACGGTAAGCTTTCTGACCAGTTCGGACGCAAGCCCTTCCTGCTTTTTGCGATTGTTGCTTTTATGGCGGGTTCGATTGTTGGTGCGCTCGCGCAGAACATGAACTGGCTGATTTTTGCTCGCGCCCTGCAGGGCCTGGGCGGTGGTGGCCTGATGATTCTTTCTCAGGCGGTGATTGCTGACGTGATTCCTCCCCGCGACCGAGGCCGCTACATGGGTATTATCGGTGGCGTTTTTGCATTCTCGTCGGTGGCTGGTCCGCTGATTGGCGGCTGGATTACTGAGGGCCCTGGTTGGCGTTGGGCGTTTTGGCTGAACCTGCCGCTGGCTATTATGTCGATTCTTGCGGTGATTTTCTTGCTGCCGCACCGCCCGTTCCGTGAGCGTGAGAAGCACAGCATCGACTACCTTGGTTCGCTGATTCTAATGGCGGGTACGAGCGCGCTCGTGCTTGCTACGATTTGGGGCGGTAACCAGTACGAGTGGACGTCGCCGCAGATTATTGGTCTGCTGATTTTCTCGGTGGTTGCTGCGCTGGTGTTCATCCCGGTGGAGAACCGTGCGGCTGAGCCGGTTATGCCCATGTACCTGTTCAAGAACCGTAACTTCCTGCTGACTCTGGGCGCTTCGCTGGCGCTGGGCGTGGCGATGTTCGGTGCGGTGGAGTACATCCCGACCTATCTGCAGATGGCGCTGGGCGTGAGTGCTACGGTGGCTGGTCTGCTGATGATCCCGATGATGGGTGTCATGCTGGTGGTGTCGATTGTGACGGGCCGCGTGGTGTCGAAGACCGGTCGCTATAAGAGTTACGTGACGACCGGTACCGCGATTGTGGCGCTGGGCCTGTTCCTGCTGTCGACCGTGAATGTTGAGACCCCGACTTGGCTGTTCTGTATGTACCTTGCGGTGATGGGTGCCGGTCTGGGTATGTCCATGCAGTTCTTGACTCTGATTGTTCAGAATGCGTTCCCGGTGAGCGTGGTTGGTACCGCGACGGCGTCGAATAACTTCTTCCGTCAGGTGGGCGCTACTGTGGGTGCCTCGCTGGTGGGTGGTCTGTTTACTTCGCGTCTGACGTCGCTAATTTCTGAGCGTATGCCGCAGCAGGCGCTGCAGTCTTCGGGTAGTCATGCGTCTTCGTCTCTGACTCCTGAGTTGGTGGCGTCTTTGCCGGAGCCGGTGCACGGCATCATTGTGAATGCGTATAACGATGCGCTGATTCCGCTGTTTCTGTACCTGGTGCCGCTGGGTCTGGTGTCTACGCTGCTTCTGTTCTTCATCCGTGAGGATGCGCTGGCGACGACCCTGGAGACTGAGCCGGCTGTTGATATTGCTCGTGCGGCGACCGGCGCGATTCCGGTGATTACTCCGGAGATGGCGGCGAAGGATGCGCAGGCTCTGAAGAGCATGCAGGGCCCTAACCGTAGGACGATTGCCGAGTCATTGAGCTCGGACGTTTCGCCTGAGGCGGGCTCTTCGGAGGATGGCAACTCCCCGCGTTCCTAGAACGAGGGATAACGAAAAGGTGCGCGACGGAGGCGTTGCCTTCCTATATAAGCGGCGCCCCGGCGCGAGTTGTGTGCTCGTGCCGGGGCGCCGCTTTTGGCTGCGTTGCCTTCAACGGTGCGCTTAAGAGGTGTGCCTTAGTGCTTGGTTTAGGGGTTGAAAGTGTTGGTTTAGTCCCTTAAATGGTGGGTTTACGTGGTGTTTTACCCTGTTAACCTGTGTATCGAAAAGGTTATTACGTCCCTATGTCGAGGGAATTGTTTCCGATGTAAAATTTTCGTAAAAATTGTTAATCCGCTCCTTTTCCCCGGTATTCCGGGGCATTTTTTTACCCAGCTCCCTTTTAGCTTGCATACAGGCTGTTCTAAGGGGTGAAAGTGCTAAATGTGGGTTTGGTGGAAGTGGTGCAGGTTATATAAGATAAAGTAAATATGCTCCTAGTGACAGTCATCACGAAGCAGTGCACTGGGACAGCATGACACACATGCCTTAACACCGACATCTACACAAGGAGGGGAACCGTCCCATGTTTAGGTACATCCTCCAGCGATCGCTGACGTACCTCGTCATGGTCTTTATTACGACCACGATGGGTTACTTTGCTGCGGTTACTGCCCTGAAGCCTGCCCTCTTGGAGCAGGAAAAGGTTCCGAAGCCTAGCCCCGAGCAGGTGAACCGTAACTTCGCGTCCCTGGGTCTCGACCCCGAAATGAACCCCTGGGACCGCTACGTTCAGTGGCTGACCAATGTGGTCACCAAGTTCGATTGGGGCCGTAGCCCCAACGGCGCGTACATTAACCAGGAATTTGGCCAGCGCGTGTGGGTTTCTACCCGCCTGCTGCTGGTGGCTACCATTCTCTCGATTGTGATTGGTATTGCCCTGGGTGTGTACTCGGCAGCTCGCCAGTACAAGTTCTCTGACCGTGTTATCACCGGTTACTCCTACCTGGTCTACATCATTCCCGCTCCCGTTGCGTACTTCGTGGTGCAGCAGGGCGCGACCACTATCAACAACATCGCCGTTGCTAATGGTGGAGAGAAGATTTTCTTTGTGACCGGTATTTCGACTCCGGGTCTGACCGGATTCTGGGAAATCACCATCGATATGGCGGCGCACTACATCGTGCCGACCTTCTGTATGACCATCTTCGGTTGGGCTGGTTACCAGATTGCACAGCGTCAGTACCTGCTCGATAACGTGAACGCTGACTTCGTGCGTACCGCTCGTGCTAAGGGTCTGACCCGCAACCAGGCGATTACTCGCCACGCACTGCGCGTCTCCTTCATCCCCGTGGCACAGTCCATCGCGTACCAGATTCCGCTGATTTTTGCGGGTGCATTCTTCGCCGAGACCGTCTTTGCATGGCCCGGTATCGGTAAGTGGTCGATTGACTCCATTTCCTCGCAGGACGTGAACGCTGCGACCGTGACCCTCGCGTACGGTTCTGCACTGTTCGCTGTCGGTGCGATCATCGCTGATATCGCTACCACCATCGTCGACCCCCGAGTGAGGATCTCATGAGCCAGGTAACTGCAACTTCCTCCGTACCGGTGGTACAGGAGAACGGTGACTTCAAGGTCATCAACAAGAGCGTTATTATTCTGCGCCGCTTCCTGCGTAACAAGGCTGCAGTCTTCGGCCTGTCCGTGTTCATCGGCATGGGTCTGTTCGGCCTGTTCGGTAAGTACCTGACCAAGTACAAGCCCAACGACATTGATTACATGGCGCTGGGTGAAGGCCCCTCGGCCGAGCACTGGTTCGGTACCACCATTGCGGGTAACGACGTGTTCGCCATGATGGTTGAGGCCGTCTGGACCTCTCTCGAAATTGGTGTGATCGTTGGTTTTGTCACCGTGTTCATCTCCGCAGTCTACGGCTGTGTGATGGCGTACTTCGGCGGCTGGATTGACAAGATCATGCTGTTCATCCTCGAGACCCTGATCATGGTTCCCTCGCTGCTGATTCTGGCAATTCTGATTAACGGTCAGGTTGGTAAGCAGATTCAGAAGAGCGTCCCCACCTGGATCCTGCTCTCTGCAGTGCTGATTACCTTCGGCTGGATGGGTAGCGCCCGTGTTATTCGTGCAATGGCGCAGTCCCTCATCAACCGCGACTTCGTGAAGGCTGCACGCTACATGGGTGTGCACCCCTTCAAGATTGTGATGCGCCACCTGGTTCCGAACATCGGCTCCCTGCTGGTTCTGAACTTCACCAGCGGCATCATGAGCGCTGTGCTCTCTGAGGTTGCCTACTCCTTCATCGGCATCGGTATTAAGTACCCCAACTACTCGCTGGGCTCGCTGATTTCGGATGCTTCGCAGCAGATTAACACCCTGCCGCACATGTTCTGGTTCCCGGTTCTGTTCTTCTTCCTGCTGGTTGGTCCGCTGGCCCTCATGAACGACGGCCTGCGTGACGCATTCGACCCGACCTCCATGTCTGTCGGTAAGATCAAGAAGTCCAAGAAGAACGAGAAGGCAGAGGCACCCGCTGCCGCTGCAAAGGAGGCGAAGAACTAATGAGTACCTCTCCCGTTCTGAGCGTTAAGGACCTCAACGTCCGCTTCAACACTGAGAATGGCATCGTGCATGCTGTTCGCGGTGTGAACTTTGACCTGTACCCCGGTAAGACCCTGGGTATTGTGGGTGAGTCCGGTTCCGGTAAGTCCGTTGCCTCCATGGCAATCATGGGTCTGCACCCGACTACCGCTGACATCACCGGTTCGGTCAAGTACAACGGCACTGAGCTGCTGGGCTTGAGCGATAAGGAAATGTGCGCATACCGCGGCAAGGAGATCTCCATGATCTTCCAGGATCCGCTGTCCTCCCTGACCCCCGTGTACACCATTGGTGATCAGATTGCTGAGGTGCTCAAGGTCCACAACAAGGGCATGAGCAAGCAGGCTATCAAGGACCGTTCCATCGAACTGATGCGTATGGTGGGTATTCCCTCGCCGGCTGACCGCCTGCGTTCCTTCCCGCACGAGTTCTCCGGTGGTATGCGTCAGCGCATCATGATTGCTATGGCGATTGCGAATGACCCCCGCGTGCTCATCGCTGATGAGCCCACCACCGCACTGGATGTGACCATTCAGGCGCAGGTGCTGGAGGTTATGCAGAAGGCTCAGGAAGAGACCGGCGCTGCGACCATCATGATTACCCACGACCTTGGTGTTGTGGCTGGTATGGCTGACGACATTCTGGTGATGTACGCCGGTAAGCCGGTGGAGATTGCGAAGGCAGAGGACCTGTACAAGCATCCCTCCCACCCGTACACCATCGGTCTGCTGGGTGCGGTCCCGCGTGTGGACCGTTCCGAGAAGGTCTCCCTGGTTCCGATTGAGGGTACTCCTCCGAACCTGATTAACCCGGTGACCGCGTGCTCCTTCCGCCCGCGTTGCCCCATCGCTAAGAGCGGTGGCCAGTGCTGCCAGGACTCCAACGGCGAGCCCGATCTGCAGCTGCTGGAAGGCGTTGGCGAGGGTCACTACTCCTCCTGCACCATCTCTCAGGAGTTGGTCGGTAAGACCGCTGACGAGCTGTACCCGGTTCCGGAACCCCCGGTATCGAAGTACGACGGTATCCCGCGTGAGGAGCGTGCCCCCGTCCTGGAGGTCCGCAACGTCAAGAAGCACTTCCCGCTCATGAAGGGTGCGCTGATTAAGCGCCGCGTGGGCACTGTGAAGGCTGTGAACGGCCTGTCCTTCGATATTCGTGAGGGCGAGTGCTTCTCCATCGTGGGTGAGTCCGGTTGTGGTAAGACCACCACCCTGCTGGAAATCATGGAGTTCAACAAGAACACCGACGGTGAGATTCTGATTAACGGAACCTCCACCAAGGACGGCAAGTCCGCAGGTGAGATTCTTGAGCTGCGTAAGAACCAGCAGATGGTTTTCCAGGACCCCACCGGTGCTCTGGATCCGCGCTTCACCGTTTACGAGGTGCTTGCCGAGCCCCTGGAAAACCAGGGCATGAACAAGGCAGACATCAAGAAGCGCGTTATCGAACTGATGCACATTGTGGGTCTGCAGCCTGACCACGTGAACCGCTTCCCGAACCAGTTCTCTGGCGGTCAGCGTCAGCGTATCGGTATTGCTCGTGCGCTTGCTGTGAACCCCAAGCTCGTGGTTCTGGATGAGCCGGTGTCCGCACTGGACGTGTCCGTCCAGGCTGGCGTGATCAACCTGCTGGAGGAGCTGCGTGCAAACCTGGGCCTGAGCTACCTGATGGTTGCTCACGACCTCGCGGTGATTCGCCACGCATCCGACCGCGTTGCAGTGATGTACCTGGGTCGTATTGTTGAGATTGGTGACGTCGACCAGGTGTTCGACAACCCGATCCACCCGTACACCCGTGCACTGCTCTCGGCGATTCCGGTTCCGGATCCCGAGGTTGAGGCTAAGCGCCACCGCATTATGCTTGAGGGCGACCTGCCCACTCCGGTGAACGCACCTAAGGGCTGTGGCTTCTCGAGCCGTTGCCCGGTCTTCAAGCTACTGCCTGAAGACAAGAAGCGTCGTTGCCTGGAGGAGATGCCGGACCTGACCTACGTTGAGGGCCAGGATCACGGTTATGCTTGCTACTACCCTGAGGCTGAGGCCGCTACGGTGTAGCTCTAGAGTCGGCTGAATAAGTCGCGTGTGTGCCGAGGGGCGAATATTCGTTGAATATTCGCCCCTCGGGTTTTTTATGCCCGGTATTGGCCAGACACGTGCAGCTTGAGGTTGTCACCTGGTGAGATGGTGGGAGCCTCAGAATGTGGCGCTAGGCACTGAAACCACCAGGAAAACAGGAAAAACTGCACTGACTAGGCGTAACCTTTCTCACCATTCAAGATATGAATATTTATGGAAGAGCTTTCCTGCTGGCAGTAAGCCATAATTAAGCCTGTGGGTGCGCCGCTAGGGGCGTACCTCAAGGAACACATTCATAGACCGGCACTAATTCATCGCTCACCGCACCCTATTGCGGCGCATGAGCAGGGAATCCTTGACGCTTTCCTGCAGGATTATTGAGGGTCAAACGTATAAGAGGACACTCTCATGGAGAAGAATTTCATCCTGAACCGTCGTACCGTTCTCGGTGGCGCTGCAGCACTGGGTACCGTGGGCGTACTGGCTGCGTGCGGCTCGTCCAAGGACTCCAAGGCAACCACCAAGGGTGCAACCGTGGGCACCGATGCCAAGGAGCTTTATGACCTTGCTGAGGCCGCTGTTTCTGAGCTGAAGGATGGCGGCACTCTGCGCCTGGCTATTCCGGGTATTGGTCCGGACTTCAACCTTTTCAGCGCGGATGGCAACTCCCTGTACACCCAGACCGCTATGAGCCCCGTGGCTTACGCAGGCCTGTGGCAGGGTGACCCCCTGGGTAAGCGCACTCTGGCTCCCGAGTTTGCGAAGAGCTTCGATGTCGCCGAAGAAAACGGTCTGCCCGTCGTCTCCATTGAGCTGAACCCCCAGGCTAAGTTCAACGATGGTACCCCCATCGACTACAAGGCTCTGCAGGCTACCTGGAACATCCTCAAGAGCACCGATGGTGACTACAAGGTCGGAAGCAGCGGCATCTACAGCAGCATTGCTTCCGTGGAGCGCGACGGTGATGACTTCAAGGTGAAGGTAACCTTCTCCGCACCTTACTACCCGCTGAATACCCTCTTCGCTGGCATTGTGCACCCGGCTCTGCTGGACAAGGAACTCTTCAACACTGGTTTCGTTGACAAGCCGCACCCCGAGTACTGGGTTGGCCCCTTCACCATTGCTGAAGGTGGTTGGAACTCGACCGAGAAGACCCTGACCCTGACCCGCAACGACAAGTGGTGGGGCGAGAAGCCCGTTCTGGAGCGCATTGTCTTCCGCCAGATGGATACTGCTGCTGAGCGCGCAGCGTTCAAGAACGATGAGCTTGATGCGATTGGTGCTACCACCGCTTCCGCATACAAGGAGCTCAAGGACGTTGCTAACACCGAGATTCGCCGAGGCGCTCGCCTGTTCTCCGGTGGCGTGACCATGAACCCCGCCCGCATGCAGGATGTTGCTCTGCGTCGCGCTGTGGTCGCTGGTCTGAACCGTGAGGCTCTCGCCAAGGTTCGTTTCCAGGGCCTGGATTACGAAGAGAAGCTTCCCAACTCGATGATTCACATGCCCTTCAACGAGTACTACCAGGACACCTACCCGACCCCGAACAACGATGCAGCTGCAGCATCCAAGATTCTGGAAGGTGCAGGCTACACCAAGAACGGTGAGTTCTACGAGAAGGACGGCAAGCAGGCTGCCTTCAAGTTCTCCATCTTCGGTGAGGACCCCACCTCCAAGGCTGTCGGTCAGACCCTGGTTCAGCAGTTGAAGTCCGTAGGCATTAATGCTGAGCTCGACTCCCGTGCTGTTAGCGAGTTCAACAAGACCATGGCCTCCAAGGATTACGACGCAACCTCCTCCGGTTTTGCTCCGAGCTCCCCGGATGCTACCGAGGCTACCGAGCAGTTCTACATGCGTCGTAAGCCCGAGGAAGCCGGTTCCGATGAGATCAATGAGATGATTGCAAAGATGAAGCTCATTGCTGACGACAAGAAACGCAACCTGGCTTGTAACGAGATCGAGAAGAAGCACCTGGCTGAGTTTGCAGTGCTGATTCCGCTCATCAACGGCCCCGAGTACAAGTTCGTGAAGAAGGGTCTGCACAACTACGGTGTGTCCCTCTTCCAGGGCACCGGCATTCACTGGGAGAAGGTTGGTTGGGCTAAGTAAGTCCTCATCCCTTTACCCACTAGGTGAATAGCCTAGAGCTATTGAAAGTGTCCACCCGGATGATCCGGGTGGACACTTTTTGCATTTTTGGAGGGGTTACTTTGGGGGCTTTGGTATACCGATGTAGGGAACGGCGGTATAGCTATCCGGCAAAATCTGAAAAATTCGCACAAAAACAGCGTATACATAGTATGAATATTCAAAAAACACGATAAATATTAAGAAATATTGTGAAAATCCTTGGTTTTTGTTCCGGAGGCGCGCTACAGTGGAGTCATACAAAGTTATGCAGTGTTCTGCATAAATAATCATTACTCGGGGATACGGGATACACCCACCCGCACAAGACAGAAGGAAACCACTCCCATGACCGCCAACACCGCATACACCGCGAGTAGCCACGAAGCGACCACGAACAGCTTCAGCCGCCGCGCCCTCATTGGCGGCACCGCGGCTCTGGGAGCTGTGGGCCTGCTCAGTGCCTGCGGCAACGGCAGCGCAAGCTCTGAAAAGACCAAGGCCGCCGGCGCCGGTGCCAAGATCGAAGACCTCTACAACATCAACGCCCAGGACGTGAACAGCCTGAAGAAGGGCGGCACCCTGCGCCTGCCCGCCGGATCCATCGGTCCGAACTTCAACTTCTACACCCAGAGCGGTAACACCAGCGATAACGTCAACGTTATGAGCACCATCAGCCAGGCTGGCATGTGGAACCTCGACTTTGACGGTACCTACAAGCTGAACACCAACTTCGGTGTCTCCTTCGAGCACAGCAAGAAGGACGACAAGATTCAGGTTGCCGTCAAGCTCAACCCCAAGGCTGTCTTCAACGATGGCACCCCCATCACCTACAAGGCGCTCCAGTCCACCTGGAACATCTTCAAGAGCCTGGACAATGGCTACAACATTGTCACCAGCGGCATCTACGAATTCGTTGAATCCGTAGAAAAGGGCGACGATGACTACAGTGCAATCGTCACCTTCTCCAAGCCCTACTACCCGCTGCAGAGCCTCTTCTCCGAGATTCTGCACCCCGCCCTGGAAGATGTCGAGCTCTTCAATAATGGCTTCGTGGATGCGCCCCACCCCGAGTACTGGGCTGGCCCCTTCACCCTGGCGGATAAGGGTTGGGACTCCACCGCGAAGACCTTCAGCGTTGTACCCAATGACAAGTGGTGGGACACCAAGCCCCTGCTGGACAAGATTGTCTTTACCCAGATGGAGTCCAGCGCTGCACGTGCCGCGTTCAAGAATGATGAAATCGACGCTATCGGTGCAAGCACCTCCTCCACCTATGCCGAGGTGAAGAATATTGCCGGTACCGAATTGCGTAAGGGTACCCGCCTCTACGCTGGCGGCCTGGATATCAATCCCCGCCGCGTCAAGGACGCTGCCCTGCGTAAGGCGATCTTCGTTGGCACCAACCGTGAAGCACTCGCGAAAATTCAGTTCCAGGGTCTACCCTACGAGGAAACCATTCCCGGTTCGATGATTCACATGCCCTTCTCGCCCTACTACCAGGATTCTTACCCGACCCCGAATAACAGTGTTTCGGAGGCGCAGAAGATTTTGGAGGCCGCCGGCTACACCAAGAACGGCGACTACTACGAGAAGGACGGCGTAAAGGCTGGCTGCGCCGTTGTGGTCTTCGGTGACGACCCCACCACCAAGGGTAAGGCTCAGACCTTCACCCAGCAGATGAAGGATGTCGGTATCGAGATCCGGATTGATCAGCACGCCGATAGTGAGTTCGCGACCATTCTGGGCAACTGGGACTACGATATTTCCTTCAGCGGTTATTCTGTCTCTACACCGGATGCAACCGCGGGTACCAAGCAGTTCTACTACTCCGAGAACAACGAAGGTATCGGCAGCAAGGAAATTGACGCCCTGATTGATGCCATGACTCTCATTGAAGATGACAAGGAACGTAACCTTGCCTGCAACGAGATTGAGAAGAAGCACATGGCTGAGTTCGCCTTCCTGGGTACCATTACGAACGGTCCTGACTTCGTGATGGTCAAGAAGAATCTGGCTAACTACGGTCCGCGCCTGTACAAGTCGATGGACTGGACTGCTGTGGGCTGGATGAACTCCTAAAAGACGCCTGTTGTGTGAGCGGGTCGAATGCGTATGTGCGCGTTCGGCCCGCTTTGCTGTGCCCGTTAGCTATTTTGGGAGGCGGGGTTTTGGGAGGCGGGGGAGGGGGGTGCTGCACGACGGGTGCTGGGGGTGATGCCGATGCGGATTTAAGCTCTGTCGTAATAATTAAGAAATATTTATCGTGTTGCGCACTTGTAGCAATGCGTGTGGTGTACACTACTAAAAATATTAAATGTGGCTTAGAACATAGCTTTAGGTCACATTATTTTGCATGGCTTGACCTGCCCGCCCATCACCGCAGATGGCAGGTGCTCCTGTAGACGGAAACTCCGCCTCCAGGGCATGCGAGCCACCCACTCTACACTGCAAACACTGCATCAGCGCAGTCCACACCCACAAGGAGCCCATCATGAGCCCTCACCCCATCCCCTCCCTCTCCGGATTCAACCCGATCATGAGCCGCCGCGTACTGTTCGGCGGCGCAACCGCCGTCGCTGCTGCCGGCGTACTGAGCGCTTGTGGCTCCTCATCCTCCAAGACCGAGCACAAGGCAAGCGAAACCCCGTTCTACGAAATCAACGAGCAGGACCCCTCAAAGCTCAAGCAGGGCGGTACCCTGAACCTGAGCACCTACTCCCTGGGCCCGGACTTCAACCGCTTCTCCCAGAATGGCTCGAGCACCTCCGTCTCCGAAACTATGGGCATTATCGCCGGTGCGGGCATCTGGCGCAGCACCTTCAAGGGCGAAGATGAGCTCGACCCCAACTACTGCCTCGGCTTCGAAGCTAAGGAAGTAGACGGCAAGATCACCACCGAGGTTCGCCTGAACCCCAAGGCAGTCTTCAATGACGGCACCCCCATCGACATCGACGCCCTCAAGGCAACCTGGCAGATTCAGCGTGACCCCGAGGGCGCGTACAAGATCGGCGCTGCAGGTATCTACGAGTTCATCGAAAGCGTTGAAGCTATCGACGGCGACCGCTACCACGCACGCGTTGTCTTCAAGACCGCACACAACCCCGTCAAGGGTCTGCTCTTCGGCGGAATCCTGCACCCGGCAATGCTTGACATAAACCTCTTCAATGAAGGTTTCGTGGACAACCCCCACCCCGAGCTCGGTTGCGGCCCTTTCACCCTGGCACCCAACGGCTGGAACTCCTCCGAGAAGACCTTCACTGCTGTGCCCAACGACAAGTGGTGGGGTGACAAGCCCAAGCTGGACCGCATCGTCGTGCGTGAAATGGCAGACCCTGCAGCTCGCGCCGCCTATAAGAACGGCGAATTGGACGCTGTGGAATCACGTACCCTCAGTGCCTACAACGAGATGAAGGACGTTGCGAACTCTGAAATCCGCCGCGGTCGCCGTCTCTTCGCCGGCGGCATGAACCTGAACGCAGAACACATTACTGATGTTGCCGTGCGTAAGGCAATCTTCCTGGGTATCGACCGTGGTGCTCTGGCAAAGATTCGCTTCCAGGGTCTGCCCTACGAAGAAGAAGTTCCCGGCTCGATGCTTCTGCTGAGTTCCTCCCCGCACTACCGTGACAACTACCCGGCACGTAACCCGGAGGAAGCACGCAAGGTCCTGGAGAAGGCAGGCTACACCAAGTCTGGCGACTTCTACGCGAAGGACGGCAAGACCATCACGCTGAAGCTGACCACCTTCGGTGATGACGCCACCACCAAGGGCCAGGCTCAGACCTTCATTCAGAGCATGAAGGAAATCGGCATCAACTTCGAGCTCGATTCGCGTGCACAGTCCGAATTCTCGAAGGTTGTTGGTAACCGCGAGTACGACGTGAGCATTTCGGGCTTCGGCGTGGGCTCCGAGCCGACCAGTGCTGCCGAGTACTTCTACCACTCCAAGAACTGGAACGGCGTCGGCACCCCCGAAATCGACGCTATGGTCGACGAGATGGTCACCATCCTCGACGACGCTAAGCGCGCCGAGAAGTGCAACGAAATTGAGAAGAAGCACATGAGCGAGGTTTGCCTCTTCATCCCGTTCCTCAATGGTCCGGACTTCAAGGCATGCCGCCCGAAGCTCGCTAACTACGGTGCGTTCCTCTTCAAGAGCAACGACTGGTCTTCGGTTGGCTGGATGGCATAAGCCGCAGTTTTAAGTTCCCCGCCCCTATACGTTTTCGCAGTGTCGTATGGGGGTGGGGAGCTTTTTCTTTTGGAAGGCGCAGGACGCTTTGGCTACCCATTGATGTGCTTTTAGCCTGTAACGATTCTCAAAGCATCGGATGTGACGCGCTCGCACGCCAATGCGACATAATATTTCATTTTTAGTTTTCGCACGCAGCTTCCGCGTGATGATGCGGGTTTAGGCGCTGAACCTGTGATTTTTAGACGGTGTATAGTCCTTCCAGAGCCTGGAATGTGGTCTGCATCGCTTCTTTTGGGGGTATACTGTGTTTCAATCACAAATAATGTGGGGGCTCTCACAGAGGCTGTCGGCAGGGGCTTTGTCGCCACTGTACAAATGGGTGCACAATATCGTGCACCGCACGATGCACGCCTAAGCCCTCCGGCATGAGGAGAACACATGACTCATCTACGTATTAACCGCCGTACCCTGCTGACCGGCACCGTTGCCCTGGGCACCGTCGGCCTGCTCGCTGCCTGCGGTGGCGGCTCTGACAAGAAGATCAGCGGTAAGGCTGCATCAAGCACCGAGGAAATCGTCAAGAACCTCGAAATTAACAAGCAGGACCGCTCCTCCCTCAAGCAGGGTGGCGAGTTCCGAGCTAGCGTCTCCGCGATCGGCCCGAACTTCAACATTCTGACCCAGAGTGGCTACACCACTGCGAACCTCACCGCATTCGGTGGCCCCTGCAACATCCCCTCCGCTATCGGCTTCACCTCCCTGAGCCCTGCTGGCGAATACAGCCTCAATGGCGATTACGTCAGCGACTACAAGGCTGAGACTGTTGACGGCGTTCAGACCATTACCTTCAAGCTCAACTCTAAGGCTGTCTTCAACGACGGCACCCCGGTTGACGTTGAGGCAATCCGCGCCGCGTGGACCGTCTACCGTAACCCCGAGGACGGCTACAACGTCACCCCCGCTCCCTTCTGGCAGCAGGTAGCGTCCATCGACCCCGTGGACGGCGATAAGACCCGCGTCAAGATTGTGATGTCCAAGCCCCTGTACCCTGCCGAAACCCTCGGTCTGCTCGGTGTGCACCCCGCACTGACCGACAAGGAGCTTTTCAACAACGGCTTCGTGAACAAGCCCCTGGACCAGTACTGGTCCGGTCCCTTCAAGGTCGGTGAGTGGAACTCTTCGGCTAAGACCCTCACCCTTGTACCCAACGACAAGTGGTGGGGTGAGAAGCCGCTGCTGGACCGCATCATCTGGCGCGAAATGGGCGACGAAGCAGAGCGCGCAGCATTCAAGAACGGAGAGCTGGACAGCATCGGCTTCGCTGGCCTGGCAACCTACAACGCCGTCAAGGGTCAGCCCGGTATCCAGATTCGTACCGGCCAGAGCCTCGGCGTCGTCAACCTGCAGTTCAACCCGACCCGCGTGACCGACACCGCCCTGCGCCGTGCAGTCTTCGCAGCGGTTGACCGCTCTCAGCTGGCTAAGGTCAAGTTCGGCCAGATCAACTGGGAAGAGCCCCTGACCGGCTCCCTGATCGCTATGCCCTTCCAGAAGGGCTACCAGAACAACATGCCGTCCAACCCCGGCGCCGAGGCTGCGGCAAAGATCCTGGAAGCAGCAGGCTACTCCAAGTCCGGCGACTACTACGCCAAGGACGGCAAGACTGCAGGCTTCTCCATCACCTACTTCGGTTCGGATGCAACCTCTCTGGCTCAGTTCCAGAACCTCGAGCAGCAGCTCAAGGCAGCAGGTATTAAGCTCGAGCAGGACAACCAGCCGCAGTCCCAGTTCAACTCCGTGATGGGCTCCAAGCAGTACGACTGCGCCTTCTCCGGTTGGGGCATTGGCGCTGACCCCGCCGACAGTGTTCAGTACTTCTACACCAGCGAAATCAACGAGGGTGTGGGCGATCCTGAACTGGATAAGTACATTGCGTCCATTTACGAGAAGGAATCCCACGAGGAGCAGCTGAAGATGGCTGCTGAGGCTGAGAAGCAGCACATGGAGAAGGTCGCTATTTACTTCCCCTACGCTAACGGCCCCAGCTACGTAGCTGTGAAGGAGAAGCTGGCTAACTACGGTCCTTCCCTCTTCGCAACCAGCTACACCGACCCCAAGCGCTGGGTCAATGTGGGTTGGCAGAACTAAAGCCACAGGTTAATTTTCTGGATTCCCATTCGGTAGTTTCTGAATTTTCGGAGGCGCCGGTATAAGGCTCCGGAAGGGTAAAGTCCCGCGGTATTCCGCCTCAGAGGCGGGGTGCTGTGGGACTTTTCTGTGTTTTTGGTGGATGGTTCTGTGACGGGGTGGTTTCGGGAATTAGCTGAAATATTTTCCCTGAAACGGTGAACTGGGTCATAGCGCGTGGGAAATGTGTGTATACTATTGCCAATGCAAAATGTGTGTGCTGTCACAAAGGTGTGCGGGTTGTGTTCCCCCGCGTACAGCAAAGCAGCATCCCACCTAACTGAGGAAAACTAATGACCACTTTCACTCTCAACCGTCGTACCCTGCTCACCGGCACCGTCGCCCTGGGCACCGTCGGCCTGCTCGCAGCCTGCGGCGGTAACTCCTCCAAGAACGAGAACAGCGCTCTCTCCGCTGGTGACGACCTGTCCAAGGCAGTCTCCTACAACGAGAAGGACCGCTCCGCCCTCAAGGACGGCGGCGAGCTGCGACTGAGCGCAGACGGCATCGGCCCGAACTTCAACATCCTCAACACCAACGGCTACACCGCAGGTAACCTGAACATTCAGGCGGCAATTAACTCCTCATTCACCGGCGGCTACTACGCTGACTTCCGCGGCGAAGGCCACATGAACGAGGACTACGTCACCGAATACAAGGCGCAGACCGTTGACGGCGTGCAGACCGTCACCTTCAAGATCAACCCGAAGGCAGTCTTCAACGACGGCACTCCCATCGACGTGAACGCCGTCAAGAGCTACCAGACCATCTACACTGCCGCGGCATCCGGTTCGGACTACCAGATTACCCCTTCACCCATCTGGGAACAGGTCGCAAGCGTCGAGGCAGTGGACGGCGACTCCCGCCACGTGAAGGTCACGATGTCCAAGCCCTGGTACCCCATCGAAGGTAGCTTCACCTCCTTCCTGCACCCGGCATTCGTCGACGTCGCATTCTTCAACGACGGCATGAACGGCAAGCCCCTGGACAAGTACTGGGCAGGACCCTTCAAGGTCAGCGAATGGGATGCCTCCGGCAAGGTCCTCACCGTTGTCCGCAACGAGAAGTGGTGGGGCACCAAGCCTCTGCTCGAGCGCATCACCTGGCGTGAAATGAGCTCCCAGGCAGAGCAGGCAGCATTCAAGAACAACGAAATCGACTACGCTGACGCAAGCACCCTCAGCTCCTACAACGAGCTCTCCACCGTCGCCAACGTCGACATCCGCAAGGGTAGCGCACTGGCCGTGGGCAACTACGAAATCAACCCCGAAAAGATGCCCCTGCCCGTACGCCGCGCGTTCGTTGCAGCCCTGAACCGTGACCAGCTGCTCAAGCTGCGCTACGAGAAGCTCGGCTGGAAGGAAAACCTGCCCGGCTCCATGTGCATGCTGCCCATGCAGGAAGGCTACCAGGACAACTACCCGACCAAGCTCGGCAAGGACGTCGCCACCAAGATCCTCGAAGATGCAGGCTACACCAAGAACGGCGACTACTACGAGAAGGACGGCGTTAAGGCTTCCTACCCGGTGACCACCTTCGGTACCGACCCGGTCGTCAGCTCCACCGCACAGTTCCTCACCCAGCAGATGAAGGAAATCGGTATCGAGCTGAGCATCGACAACCACGGTGCATCCGAAATGGCAAGCATCATCTCCGCGAAGAACTTCACCATCAAGAGCGGCGGTTACGGCATCACCACCTCCCCGGTGGATGCAGCGAACTACTTCTACATCTCCGAGACCAACAACGGTCACGGTAAGGAACTGGACTCGCTGGCAGCAACCATGATGTCCACCGAGGACCCGAAGGAACAGCTCAAGATCATGAACGAGCTGGAGAAGCGCCACCTGGACGAGGTCGCAATCTACGTCCCGACCAACAACGGTCCCAACTTCAAGGCATGCCGTAAGGGTCTGGCGAACTACGGCCCCATGCTCTTCGGTCTGCCCTACTACAACCCGAACGTATGGATCAACGTCGGTTGGGAAAAGTAAAAATCTTAAGCGCTGAGCACAGCTCACACACCCTATAAGGGCAAAAGCGCTACTGCGGCGTGTTACAAAAGGATTAAAACCTTCTGTAGCACGCCGCTTTTCCATGCCCTAGAGAGCAGCGAGGATATACTTAAAAGCAAATGTGGGCATTCTGCCCACCCCGGCAGAGACTGTCCTCCCGCCGGGTTGGAGCGCTGGCTACGCACCGTTCGCGTACTGCCTCCACAACACTGCGAATACTCTAGGAGAAATTCCATGAAGAGCATGTCTGTCTCTCGCCGTACCCTCCTGACCGGCACCGTTGCCCTCGGCACCGTTGGTCTGCTGGCTGCCTGCGGCGGCTCGAAGGAAAAGGTTGGCGGTAGCGCCGCTAACAATGCTGAAGATATTCTGAAGAACCTTCAGGTCAACAAGCAGGACCGTTCCTCCCTCAAGAAGGGCGGCACCCTGACCCTCGCAGCTACTGCGCTGGGACCCAACTTCAACCTGCTGACCCAGAGCGGCTACACCTCCAGCAACCTGGATGCACTGGCACCCTGCAACATCGCCGCAGTCATGGGCTTCTACACCATGAGCCCCGACGGCGATAGCACCCTCAACCCCGAGTTCTGCACCGAGCACAAGACCGAAACCGTCGACGGCGTGCAGACCGCGACCTTCAAGATTAACCCCAAGGCTGCCTTCAACGACGGCACCCCCATGGACGTGAACGCTGTTCGCGCCATGTGGAAGGTCTACCGCACTCCCGGTGACAGCAACCCCTACCACATCACCGATAGCCAGATGTGGCAGCAGGTTGAGAGCATCGAGGCCGTGGATGGCGACAACTTCCACGTCAAGGTCACCATGAAGACCCCGTACTACCCCTCCGAGGGTCTGTGCGCCTTGGCAATCCACCCCGCTCTGGAAGATACTGCACTCTTCAACGACGGCTTCGTTGACAAGCCCCTCGACCAGTACTGGGCAGGCCCCTTCAAGATCGGCGAGTGGAACTCCTCCCAGAAGGTGCTCACCCTGGTCGCTAACGACAAGTGGTGGGGCGAAAAGCCGGTTCTGGAACGTATCGTCTGGCGTCAGATGGACTCCGAAGCAATCCGTGCAGGCTTCAAGAACGGCGAACTGGACGCGTTCACCTTCGTGGGCGCAACCAGCTACAACGCTGTGAAGGGCCAGGCAGGCACCGAGATTCGCCAGAGCCAGAACACCAACGTCAACATTATTCAGCTGAACCCCAAGCGCATTGAGGACCTGGCACTGCGCCGCGCAATCCTCGCAGCAGTCGATCGCGAGCAGATTGCTAAGGCATACTTCTCGCAGCTCGGCTGGACCGAGCCGCTGCCCGGCTCCATCATCGCAATGCCGTTCCAGAAGGGCTACCAGAACAACTACGCTGGTGAGTCCGGTGCAGCGGCTGCAGGCAAGATCCTCGAAGCTGCAGGCTATTCCAAGTCCGGCGACTACTACGCTAAGAACGGCAAGGTTGCTGGTTTCGCACTGACCTCCTTCGGCTCCGAGGCAGTCTACCAGGCTGTCTACCAGATCCTGGAGCAGCAGCTGAAGTCCGCAGGTATCCGCCTGAGCGCTGACAACCAGCCGCAGTCGAACTCCAACTCCGTGCTTGGCCAGAAGAGCTACGAAGCAATCTTCACCGGTTGGGGCGTTCTGCCCGACCTGGCTTCCTCGGCACCCTACTTCTTCACCACCGAGGTGTTCGGAGTCGGTGATCCCGAGGTTGATAAGCTCATCGAGAAGCTGCAGAACACCGAGAAGGAGGACGAGCGCATCAAGGTCGCTAACGAGGCGGAGAAGCTCTACTACGAGAAGGTCGCAGTGTACCTGCCCTACGCAAACGGCCCGATGTACGCCGCTGTGAAGGCAAAGGTCGCGAACTACGGTCCGTCCCTGTTCAAGCAGAGCTACACCAGCGCTGACTACTGGGTCAACGTTGGCTGGCAGGAATAGAGTAGGCGAAAGTAATACCGCTTTCGGTAATGCTTTAGCCGTCCTATAGGACTCGAAATCCCGGGTACTCTCATACGAGAGTGCCCGGGATTTTGCTGTGTCCTCTAAATTTTTGTGCCCTCTAAGTTGCTGTTCCCTCTAAGGTTCTGTGTCCTCTAAAGGATATGTAATTACAAAAAACGAAGGGAAGGGGAACGCCGCCGTGACCGGTTGCTACCACTCGCCCATGTACAGGGCGCGCTCCTGCAGGTACCTTAGCAGGTTCGGGTTCTGCCGCAGGTAGAAGATGCGGTAAATGCCGCCTCCAGCGACGATGAAAGCCAGCGGGAAACCCAAAATCACGAGCACGCGGCTCATATTGGCGGACAAATCAAAAGGATCACCGCTGGTCGCCACCAACACAATCCACAGAGAATAGCCCACGCAGGCCAGCACAGTACCCCACATGCCGCGCACCAGCCAACTCACCAGAGTCACCGCAATGACCCACGCCAGCGCCAAGGTGAACTGGTGCCGCTCCGCCTGCGCCCAAGGGAGCGCCCCCACATAAATAATTGCGGGGATACCCAGGTACCCGGGGATATTCAGCGAAGCAAGAATATTCACGCAAAAATAGCCCAAGAAAATAGCGCTCAACGACGAGGACAGGAACAGGTGCAGGGGAATCATGCCGTCGCCGCTATAGGCTGCGGTGGGACCCGCATACACGGTTTCAAACATGAGGGTCAGCGGAGTCATCATGTACTCGATCCAGACGACCAGCGCAAAGGCACCGAAAATACCGAGAGTTTGCATGAGCGCAATCAACCGTGAACGCGCATCGTGAGGAATCGTGAAGCTCTGGCCCTTCGCCTTGACGCCGCAAAGATGAACGACAGCCACCATTGCCGCGATGCACAGCACCCAGCGCAAGAGGACCCCCGGCAGCTCAGGAAGACCCCCATAAGCCCCCGTAGCGGGGTCACCCCAGGCTCCGGGGAGCAGCGTAATAGCGTGAGTACCCTCGGGGAGGCTGGTGGAGGAAGCAAACCGGTGCGGCTCGTAGATAACCCACCACAGAAGGCACGCTGGAATCAGCGCGGAGAGCTTACGCAACAGAACCGGGAACGGTGCGGACTCGTAGACGAGCGCCTCAAGATTGAGCCGGCGCATCAGCCGCCGAACAGGAGAAAGAGCGCGTAGCTCTTCTTGCTGCTCTTCCCACACCCCGGTATCCCACATCCTAGTATCAGAAGACATCATCGTACTCCCTATCACTTGAGAACTTCCTTGTTGAGCTTATTCTCACACTAGCAGAAATACCCCCCCGGCTAATGGATACGCCCCAGCAAACCCTGCCCAAAGAATCAATGCCCAATGTACCAGCGCCCAAAGAAACAGCGCATAAGGAAGTAGTGCATAAGGGAAACAGGGCATAAGGAAAGGGGCCCCACCACAATGGTGGGGCCCCTTAGAGCCTAGAAAGCGAACTACTTAGTGGTCACCTTCAGGACAGTGCTCAGGTTCTGGTGAGCAACGCCCGGCAGACCCTTAACCTCAGCGAACTTGCGGGTGTTGGTCACGATAACCGGGGTAATCAGCGGGTAACCCGCCTCCTTGATAACCTCAGGATTGAACTCAATCAGAGCGTCGCCAGCAGCAACAACGTCGCCCTTAGCAACCTTCACGCTGAAGCCCTTACCGTCCAGGTTCACGGTATCCAGACCAACGTGAATCAGTAGCTCAATGCCGTTCTCCAGCTTCAGGCCAACAGCGTGGCCCGAGGGGTAGGTCGCCGCAACCTTACCGGCAGCGGGAGCAACCACAGTGGTACCGATCGGCTCAATAGCCACACCCTCGCCCAGCTTGCCTGCAGCGAAAATCGGGTCCGGAACATCAGACAGAGCCACAGCAGTACCCTCGATCGGGGAGTGCAGCTCAATGACCTCACCAGCGGAAGCAGCAGCCTCAGTAGACTCAGCAGCGGCGGTGGTGGTCGCAGCAGCAGCCGGAGCAGCCTTAGCAGCAACAGCCTCAGCCTTGGGAGCGGACTCCTCAGCAGCCTCAGCCGCGCGCTGAGCAGCATGCTTCACAGCATCAGCCTTCGACTCGTAACCGAACAGCAGAATACCGGTCATAGCGCCGAAGAACGCAATAGCCAGACCAATCACGTACAGGTGAGAAGGCTGCATCGCCGGAATCGACAGCAGCGAGGTGAACGCGAACGCGTAGGACTTAACGCCCAGGAAGGAAATGGTAGCGCCACCAATAACAGCGGGAACCAGAATAATCGGAATCACGCGCTTGTAACGCAGCACAACACCGTACAGGGACGGCTCAGAAATACCACCGAGCAGACCGGACATCGACGCACCAACAGCGGTCTGGCGCAGCTCGCGGTCGTGCTTAGCCTTAATAGCCACACCGGTCACAACACCGAACACAGCGAAGTTGTAAGCACCCATCGGGGACTGAATGAAGTCAGTACCCATGGTCTGCAGGTTGTTAATCATGACAGCGTTCAGCGGCCAGTGCAGACCCAGCGGAACCATGAACAGGTACAGGCCAGCAATCAGAGCACCAACCAGAGCCGGAGCCTGGTCGTTAACCATCTTCAGGAAGTCAGAGATGCCCATAGCAACACCGATACCGATGGGGCCAACCAGGAACGCGGTCACCGGAACCAGAACGATGACCGAAATCATCGGCACGAACACCATCTGCAGCATCGAAGGAATAACCTTCTTCAGGAAGCGCTCAAACGGAGCCAGCAGAGCAACAGCCAGCAGCGGGGGGAAGACCTGGCCGGTGTAGCTGAATGCGTACAGCGGCAGATCCAGACCGAAGAACGGAACATTCAGAATCTTGGTGGCGGGGTCAGCCAGAGCGGTCAGATCGGTGAAGGTACCGGTCATCAGCGCAGCGGGGATAGCCGCACCAACCCACATGTTCGCGCCCAGACGCTTAGCAGCGGTAGCGCCCAGCATGATGGGCATGAAGTTCAGAACCGACAGCGAAGCAGCCTTCAGGATGTACCAGAAAGCGAACTGCTGCATCCACTGGGTGTTCAGCGCCTTAGCAGCCTCCGGGTCAGCCACACGAGCACCGTTAATGATGTCGATGTTCACGCTCTGACCGGTCAAGTCAGTGTACTGGCCGAAGAAGCCCAGCTGCTGCAGGAACACAATCAGGGTCAGAATCATCGAGGTACCCAGAAGTGCCCACAGCAGAGGACGGAAGGAGTCAGACAGAACGTCGAAGACGTTGGTAAGCCAGCCGGACTTCTTACCCTCAGCCTCAACCTTGGTGTCACCCTCAGCGTGGCCGGACATAGAAGGCAGAGCGTTGATCTCGTTGTACACAGCCTCAACGCGCTCGCCCAGAACAACCTGAGTCTGGCCGGACTGCTCAATCACAGAGAGAACGCCGGGCAGAGCCTCAATCTTCTTGTTCTGCACTGCATCGTTAGACACAGGAGTGACACGAAGGCGGGTTGCACAGTGAGTAATGTGCGCGATGTTCTCGGGGCCACCCAGGCCGTCAAGAATCTTCTCGCCAAGTTCGCGGTTATTCACGATACTTCCTTAGATATGCGGTCAATGTCTATATGGTTGCAGTCGGAGGCTGCGCTCGCTGAGAGAACCCCAGACTCGGGAAAACCCAGAAGCGGGGAAACCCAGAAAACACAAAAGACCCGAGTCTCTCGACCACCGGAAGCACTACACTCGTGCCCACTATGGAGCTTCGGTACAGCAAATAGAGGGGATTCTCGGCAGTACATGCTGCCGTCCCATACGGTGTTGAGTAACTCAGGTCTTGCCTGCCAAACCAGTAACAACCCTGAAGAAGGTTTCCCTTCTCAAATAGTTCCCTGTAACTCTAAGGGTTTTCCCAGGTTAAGAGCAAGGTGGGAACAGGAGGCTATCAGAAGCTGTTAAAAGTTTCACTCAAGTGATAGCTGAGACACGCTCTCAGCACCGCGTGTAGGGAGCCTCCCGGTAGGACTTCGGCAGGACTTTGGTGTGCCCCGGTACACTCCGACACGCACCGGACGGGGAGCTTTCGACGACGCAAAAGGGCCCCGCATCCACAGGATACGGGGCCCACACGCTACCGAAGCAGCTACCCTCCGACTAACTACTTCTTAGCCGGGAAGAAATTCAGAGGAGCAACCTCCAGCTCAGGGTAATGACGCTTCTGCCAGCGGCGGTTACGATGCGCATTCACCTCAATCAGCGCGGCACCCAGAGCGCCGGCGCCCAGAGCCGTCCACAGCAGGTGCGGAAGCACAGTAACGAACTGGTGGTACTCCACCAGAACCGGCACGAACAGCGCCGCGAAGAACACCGCCAACAACGCACCAAACAGCAGAACACGAGCACGGTTGAACGGACGAGCCACCGCAGCCAAATTCCACAGACCCATCATCACCAAAGTAATGAACGAAGCCGTCTGAATCTGACGGATATCCTCAACACCCATGCCGCGAGCCGTGAACGTCACCGCCAACAGCATCGCAACCACAATAATCGAGTTCGGAACCGTGTAATTCAGCACGCGGCGCAAGAAGCCCGGCACGTAACGGCGCGAATTCGGCAACAGAGTCAACGCGAAGGACGACGCACCCACAATCAAGAAGTCCGCAGTCGAGTACTGACGCGGCAAGAACGGGAAGGTCAAACCAAAAATACTGAACAGAACACCCAGAAGAATCGCGAAACCAGTCTTCGTCAAGAACAGGTTCGCCACCATCTCAATGTTCGTAATGACCTGACGGCCCTGCTCCAGCGCAGCCGGCAGAGACGAGAACTTACCGTCCAACAGAACCAGGCGAGAAACAGCCTTCGTCGCCGGAGCGGCGTTACCCATCGCAATACCCAAGCTTGCATGCTTGAGCGCCAGAGCGTCATTAATGCCGTCACCGGTCATCGCCACCACATGGCCGCGCTCCTTCAGAGCAATCACCATATTCTTCTTCTGCTCGGGCGACACGCGACCGAAAATATTGTGAGTAGCCGCAGCCTCAGCGAGCTCCGGACCGTCCTCAGGAAGAGTCGACGCGTCAACTGCGCCCGCAGAAGTATCCATACCCGCAGTCTTTGCAGCCGCAGCCACAGTGAACGGATTATCACCCGAGAAGACCTTCAAAGTCACGCCCTGACGGTGGAAATACTCCACAATCTGAGGCGCATCCGCACGCACATTCTCACGGAAAATCACGAACAGAACCGGGGTAGCATCCGACGGGATCTTCTGAATCGGCTCATCCTTCTCATTGCGAACCACCGCAGAAGCATGCGCCAAAACCATCGTGCGCAGACCCAGCGCCGCCAGCTCAGCGGCACGCTCACGCTCAGCGGTACCCTTGGCGAGAAGCGCCTCCGGAGCACCCAGAAGCCACGCACCCGAATCCTTAAACTCAATCGCGCTAAAACGCAGAGCCGAGGAGAACGGCACAATACCGCTCACCGACGCCGAGGAATTATCCGGGAAACCACCGGTCAGAGCCGCAGCGGTCGGGTTCGCGTTCTCATCGTGACCAAACCACGCCAGCGCCTCATCCCAGCCGGCAGGCAGAGAAGCACGCCAAGAAGCGTGCTCGGCAGAGTCAGCATCCGGGCCCTCAGCCTCAGCAACGGTGTCCAGCGGGCGCACCGAATCAAAAATCACGCCACCCTCAGTCAGGGTGCCGGTCTTATCGAAGCAGACCACATCCACACGAGCCAGAACCTCAACCGCAGGCTGCTCCTGTACCAGGATGTTGTGCTTACGACCCAGCGCCACAGCCGCCGCCGCAAACGCCAGGGTAGTCATCAGCGCCAGACCCTGCGGAATCATCGAAGCAACCGAGGACACCACAGCAATAGAAACCTGCTCCCACAGGTGGTTCTGCTGCACGGTCTCCAGGCCGCCAGCCGCCTGAATCTGACCCCACGACACCACAGGAATAATGACCGCAAGACCCACCGTAATCCAGCGGACCACACGGTTCAGCGCATCACGCAGCTCAGACTGAATACGCGAGAACTGGCGCGCCTCATCAGAAATCTTGCTTGCACGAGAATTCGCACCCACATGAGACAGCAGGACGCGGCCGGTACCACCCAGCACACTCGACGCCGACAGCACCATATCGCCGGGGCGCTTAGCAATCGGGTCGTTCTCACCGGTCAGCAGAGACTCATCCAGCTCCAAAGAATCGGAGGTGAGCACAACAGCGTCCGCAGGAACCTGATCGCCGCGCTTGAGGATGACAACGTCGCCCTCAACCAGCTGCTCCATCGGAACCTCAACGCTCTTACCGTCACGCACGGCAGTAGCGGGGGAACGATCCAGCAGGGAGATGCGGTCCAGCTCAAGCTTCGCCTTGTACTCCTGCACAAAACCAATCACCACGTTAGCAATCACGGCTCCCAGGAAGAGCAAATCAGCCCAACGCTGGTACATAATCACCACAGCGCCACAGGCACCCAACACAAAGTTGAAGACCGTGAACAGGTGCGCACGCATAATGCTCCACAGCGTGCGAGAAGACTTATTGTTCTGGGTATTGACCCTACCCTCAGCAGTCAGGCGAGCGACATCATCGCTGCTCAAACCGTGCTGGGCAATATCGAAAGATCCGCTATGCGGTGTTTCAGAATATTCGGGAATGTAGCCGGCAACGGCAGACGTCGCCGTTTTCTGCTGAGGATCCATGCAGGGGTCTCTTTCTCGAATGGATGGAATACTGAACTGAATAGAGTTCAGTATTGCGGACACTACCTTTCAGTGTATCCGTGCAGAAGGGGATAAAGATAATCTCCGCCCTGGAATGAGCCGATATTTCAGCCATTCCAGAGCGGAGATTTAATATATGCGAATACTGGCATATTTTGAGGTGGAAAGTGTATGCGGGACAGTACGCTAACGCCCCATAGAACCAGCACGCTAGCAGAATCAACGCACCAACAGAGTTAGCGCACCAGCAGAGTTAGCGTGCTGGCAGAATCAGCGCTCGGGCAGAATCAACAAACGATTCGTCACCGGATGCCTCAACACCTCAATCGGATGCTGATACACCTCAGACAACAACTCCGCTGAACACACCTGCTCAGGGGCACCCGAAGCAACCACCTCACCACCACGCAACAGCACCATACGGTCAGAATACGCAGCCGCCACATCCAGGTCATGAAGCACCGTCAGCACCGCGGCACCCTCAGCAGCCAACTCACGGCTCACCCGCAACGTCTGCTCCTGATGCGTAATGTCCAGCGCCGCAGTCGGCTCATCCAAAAGAATCAGCGGAGTCTGCTGAGCAAACACACGCGCCAAATGCGCACGACCACTCTCACCACCGGACAGAGTCGTAATATCGCGATCCGACAAATGAGTCACCGACGTACGCTCCATCATCGAAGCAACCACGGCGTCATCCTCTTCAGCGCGCTCCGTGCCCTTCCACGGGGTACGGCCCATCTGAACCACCTCATGCACCGTGTACGAAAACGCCACATTCAACTTCTGCAACAGCATCGCACGCTGACGCGCCATCTGACGGGCAGGAATCGAACCCAGAGGGGTGCCATCCAACAGAATCTCACCGCTACTGGGCGCAATATCACCAGCAATCACACCCAACAGAGTCGACTTACCGGCACCATTAGGGCCAATCAGCGACACAACCTCGCCCGCAGCAACAGACAGAGACACATCATTCAAAATCTGACGCCCACCAGCGTTAAAACACACACCGGACAGGCTCAACAACTCACTCACGAAGCACCTCCGCCCTGGCCCAGGGAACGACGCAACAACACGAAGAACGTCGGGCCGCCCACCAAAGCCGTAAAAATACCAATCGGCAAATCAGCAAAAGGCACCAGCGTACGCGCACCCAAATCAGACAGCGCAATCAACAGGGCGCCACCCAATGCTGAAGCCGGCAACAACACACGATTCGACGGACCCAAAATCATGCGCAACAGGTGAGGAATAATCAGACCGATAAACGCGATAATGCCCGCATACGCCACCGCAGCACCCGTCAACAAAGCCGTCGCCGCAATAGACACCGCACGCAGACGCTCCACGTTCACGCCCGAATGCTGCGCCGCACGCTCACCCAACGCCAGAACATCCAGCGAAGAAGCCATCACAAAACACGCCACCAAGCCGATCAGAATAACTGGCCACACGCTCGCCACAGCCTTCCATGTGGAACCGTTCAACGAACCCATCTGCCAGAATACAATCTGATCGCGGCTCGTCGTATCAGCAATAAACATGAGGAACGCAATAATCGCATTCGCCACCGCAGTCACCGCAATACCAGTCAAAATCATCGACAGGACCTTCGCACGACCCGAAGAACGCGACAGGAAATACACCAGCGCAGTAGCCGCCAACGCACCCACAAACGCGAATGCAGGAGTCGTGAAAATACCGAAGAACTGCAGGTTCAACACAATCGACAAACACGCGCCAACCGCCGCACCTGAGGAAACACCAATCACGCCCGGCTCAGCCAATGGGTTACCAAACACCGACTGCATCACCGCGCCGGAAGTACCCAAAGCGGCACCCACCAGCACGCCCAACAGCACACGCGGGAAACGGATATTCCACAGAGTGCTATCCGCCAGCTGCATCGCCGGGTTCTCCGGCGCAAGACCCAGGCGGCGGCCCACAGAAGCAACCACCTGATCAGTCGGGATATAGTACTGACCCAAACCCGCAGACAGCACCATCACAACGCACAGTGCCACCGCCAAAAACGTAAACGTCAGACCGGCACGACGCAGACGTGAAGCACGATAATCCCGCGCACCCGCCGCACTCTTCACGGCAGCCACTACTGGCCCCCCGCAGGAGTGGAGTACGCAGCCTTAGCGAGCGAGAGCAACACCGCCGGAGTATTCGGGCCATAGGACAGAATCTGGCCGTCACCCATATCGATAATGCGCTTATTCTTACCGGCAGTCGTCTCACCCACACCCGGGCGAGCCAAGAAACCATCCAAACCGCCAGTGGACTTAATGCCGCCGCTCATGGTCAGAATGACGTCCGGGTTCAGCTTCACCAGCGCCTCACTGGTCGCCGGAATAATATTCGTTGCGTTCTGCTCAGACGCCACATCCTTGCCGCCAATAGCCTGAATCAAATCGTCAGCGCCCGAACCCTTGCCGAGCACAAAGAACACGCCAGCGGTACCGCGCACGTACAGGAACGCGAACGACACCTGCTGTGCACCCTTCGGGGCAACGTCCTTGAGCACCTGCAGGGCGTAATCCAGGTCCTTCTGCACGCGGGCAGCAACCTGCTCGCCCGCCTCCGGAACACCCAGCGCCTGCGCAACAGCCTTGAGCTGCGGAATGATCTTATCCATACGACGCTCATGATCGAAGACCACCACGGTCACACCCGCTGCGCGCAGCTGATCCACAATCTCAATCGGGCCGTTGCTCTTATCCCACAGCACCAGGTCCGGGGAGGTCGCCAGAATCGCCTCAGCGTTCAGGTCATGACCGTTCTGGGTCACCAGCGGCAGGTGAGCCAGCGACTGCTCCGTCGAGGAGGTGACACGACCGACCAGGCGACCGCCCAGACCCAGCGCAATCATCTGCTGAGCCAGAGTGCCGTACAGGTCCAGTGCCAGCACACGGTCAGCAGACTTAACGGTCACCTCGGTGCCGTTGAAGTCCTTGAACGTCACGGGGAAAGCCGGAGTGGGGGTATCGACCATCGGCTGAATTTCGGGGGTATCTGCGGCGCTATTGGGGCCGCGCAGAGCCTTCTGATCAGGGGCAATAGAAGAACGCAGCTGATCGGCAAGGTTCTCCAAAACGGTGCGGGTGCTCTGCTCATCCACCACAGCCTGCGAAGTGCTTGAAGAAGCGGCCGGGTTCTGGGTGCCCACACCGCAAGAGCTCAGCAGGAACGCGGAAGTGATGGAGAATGCCGCATACTTCACTGCATCGCGGCGGTTCAGAGCAGAAGAAGAAAGGGAAGAAAACATCGTCGTCTCACAGAAAAAAGGGAGTTAGGAAAACTGGGGTAGGCGCCGGGGTAAAACCTGGCACCTGAAGCGGGGGTGCAGTGAAAATCTGCACCCCCGCACGGACCGTGTCGGCTCACCGGTGAACCTCGTGATTGAGTCTCACAGGCGAGCCGACAGTGTGGGCATCCTCGTGAGGTGCCGTTATGCCTTCTTGCGGCGGCGAGTGTACACGACGGTACCCGCGCCGGCTGCAACAGCGATGAAGCCTGCAACCAGGGTGCCCTCAACACCGGAGGCGCCGGTGGAAGCCAGAGGCTTACCGGTGACCGGGTCGCAACCCTCACCCTCGTAGACGGTCTCGGACACGGTCTTGGTGGTGGTCTTCGCGCCGTTAATCGCCGCGGAGAAGCTCAGCGGAGCCATGTCCTTACCGGCGTCGTAGAAGCCAGCGAACGCCTTCGCGCCCTCAGCGGTCAGGGTGGTTGCCGCACCGTTGACGCTCACAGCGTCAGAGGAGCTCTGCAGACCCGAAAGATCCACCTTCAGCAGTGCCACCTCACCGTAGTTAGTTGCCTTGCCGGAGGGGTCATTGCTGTTCATGGTCGCGTAGAGAGTACCGGAATTGCCGTTAATCTCAAGGCGCGGGTTCGCAATGGTGGTGTCCAGAATGCCGTGGTGACCGGTGAACCGAACCGAACCGCTGAAGGAGATGGAACCCTTACCACCCTTGAAGGTGCCGGTGCCGTTAGACCAGTTGAACGCATCCGAAGAGTAGGAGGTGCCGTTCAGCTCCCAGCTACCGTTCGCGATGCCGCCGCGCACGTAGTTGCGGAAGGAATCACGCACGCCCCAGCCAAGGTTTGCGCTCTTAATGGTGCCGTCGGATGCGCCCTGCTCCTGCACCTCGCGGGTGCGGGTGACGGGTACGCAGACAGGCTGTGCCGGGTTGTTGCTGACAGAACCGTTCGAGGAGGAACCGCCGTTAGAAACGCTACCGGAGGTGCCTACCGAACCATTAGAACCGGAGCCGTTAGCGCCGGAGTTGCCGGAGGAGTTCGAGGAGCTGTTATCGGAAGAGCCGTTCTCAGAACCCTTGTTATCGGAGGACTTGTTCTCAGAGACGCGGGGAACCTCAACGGTGTTCTCCGCGGTCTGCTCGCTGAGCTTTACGGAGAAGCTCAGCGGTGCCATGGCGTTGTCGGCACCGCGGTACTGGCCCGCGAAGAGCACGTCGGAGCCTTCATCGGTGAGGGAGACTGCCGCGTTCTGTGCCGAGAAGACGCCGTCCTTCACGCTCGCGCCGGAGAGGTCCACCTCGGCGATAGCCAGGCCGGTCTTGGAAACGGACTTGCCGTCGCGGGTCAGCGCGTCAACGTCAGCGACCAGGGTGCCCTTGCCGTTGACGACGACCAGGCGCATGTTCTTGATGGTGCTCTTGAGCTGACCGTTGTGGCCGGTGAACTCTGCGGTGCCCGCGAAGTTGATCTGACCGGTCTTGGTCTCGGGGTTGTACACGCCGGATGCCTGAGTGTACTTGAAGCCGCCAGCTGCGGTCTTCTCCATGCCCTCAACGTTCACGGAGCCGTGCGCGAAGCTGGTCAGGTACTTCAGGAAGGACTCGCGGATATCCCAGCTGAGAGTGCCGGACTCAACGACGTTGCCGGTGACCTTCTCGTCACGCTTGGGCTCGGTGGTTGCGGCGGGGGAGGAGGGGGCCGCGGAGGTGGGAGCTGCGCTCGGCGCAGCAGAAGTGGGCTCTGCGGGCTTGGGGTCTGCCGGCTTGGGGTCTGCGGGCTTGGGTGCCTCGCTGGTCGGCGCGGAGGAGGGCTCGCTACTGGGCTCTGCGGTCGGCTCGTTGCTGGGCTCAGGGCTCGGCGCGGGTGCTTCCTTGGTCACGATGGTTGCGGAGAAGCTGAGCGCATCCAGCTCCTGACCTGCCTTGTAGAAGCCCGCGAAGGCGCCGGTTGCCTCTTCGGAAAGCTTGACGCGGGTGCCATTTTCCTCGTCAACGCTGGGCAGAGTGATGGTGTTACCCTCAACCTTCAGACCTGAGGCGTTGAAAGTGCCAATGGTCATGTTCTTGGTCTCGACCAGGTCATTCGGGGTGGTGTTGCCGTTGTAGGGGCGCGACTGAACGTTGGCGCGCACGGTGCCCACGCCGTCCTTAATGGTGACGGAGAGGTCGGAGATGATGACTTCCAGCAGGCCGTGGTGTGCGGTGTAGTGAATCGAGGAGCCGGTGAAGGTGACGGAGTATTCGCCGTTGGCTACGGTGCCTTCGGCGGAGGTGAAGTGGTAGGAGCCGTCTTCGTTGGTGGTGACGCCGGTCAGTTTCTGGGAGCCCTGGGAGAAGGGACCGTTGATGTAGGAGCGGAAGGACTTCTTCAGGCCCCAGTTGACGGTGACGTCCTGCAGGCTCTGCTCTGAGGCTGCGGTTACCTCACCGGCGCTGATGTGGGAGTTGGTTTCAGCTGCGAAGGCCGCGGGTACGCCGGCGACGCCGCTGAGACCGATGGTTGCTGAAGCCAAGAACGCCCAAGTGCGCTTGGTGAGAGAGGGGGTAGACATTCGGTGTCTCCTTGAATTTTGTGATTGTGGTGTTCGTATCAAGTCTAGCCTTATTAGCCTACGTTTGTGTAACTTAATGCCTAGGGTGACTTGTACATGAGGTATACCTTAGCAAAAGTTTTTGAAAACTATTGCCAAAATCGGTTTTTGGTGACAATATGTCATTGTCAGGTTTTAGTGACATCGTGTCACTAAAACATTTATTGTTCACCCACAACCCACTTTAGGAACTCACAATGACCGTGACCGCCCCCGAAACCACCCAGGAACGCTTCTCCGCACGCCTGAAGGAAAGCACCAAGCACGTCCACGACAACGCCGAACACTCCACCTTCATGGAAGACCTCATGGGCGGTTCCCTCAACACCGAGGCATACCTGCACCTCATCAACCAGTACGTGCACATCTACGAAGCACTCGAAGCAGTCTCCGCACACTACCGCGCAGAACCCAACCCCATCACCGAACCCTTCACCCACCCCGGCCTCGACCGCGCAGAATACATCCGCGCAGACATCCGCGCACTCGGTCAGGAAGGCGACATCGACGAGCCCCTGCCCGCAACCGCAGAATACGTAGAGCGCATCCGCGCCACCGTCAACTCCCCCGAACGCTACCTCGCACACCACTACCTGCGCTACCTTGGCGACCTCTCCGGTGGCCAGGCAGTCGCAGCGCTGGTCAGCCGCCACTACGGCATCCCCGCCGAAGCACTGAGCATGTACCGATTTACCGAACTGCCCAAGCCCAAGGTCTTTAAGGACGGCTACCGCGAACTGCTCGACAATGCACCCATGACCGACGAACAGCGCGAAGCCCTCATCGACGAATGCATCGAAGGCTTCCGCATCAACGCCTCCCTGTTCGCGCAGCTGGGCCGCAAGGTCGCCGAGGCATAAACACTGAACGCCTCAACACTCAACGGCTAAACGCCCAACGTACAAGTTCGCGGGCACAAGCCTGCGGGCATAACAAAAGGGGCGGATGCTTTCACAAGCATCCGCCCCTTTCGGCGTTTGTCTCAAACTAGTCGAAGACTAGCCCTTCGCAACCTCACCGAAGTAAGAAGCGAGGGTACTCTCGTGAGCTGCACGCAGCTCATCCAGGTCAATAGAAACCTCATCCTGGAAGTCCAGAGCGTTCGACTCAGCATCCACCACACCAATACGTGCGAAGGGGAACTGGCGAGCGGTGCACATATCCTTGAAGCGCACCTCCTCAGAACGCGGAACCGAAACCACAACGCGGCCCAGGGACTCCGAGAACAGCAGGGTGAACAGGTCCAGGCCGTCACGTTCAGCAACCTCACCCAGACCAATGCGGGCACCGGTGTTGAAACGCAGGCAAGCCTCCGACAGAGCCGCAGCCAGACCACCAGCAGACACGTCATGAGCGGCATCAATCATGCCGTCACGAGACATGTTCACCAGCATGTCACCCAGCTGACGCTCCAGCGCCAAATCAACCTTCGGCGGCTGACCGCCCAGGTGACCCTTGAAACGAGCCCACTCGGAGCCGTCCAGCTCATCGCGAGTGGTACCCAGCAGGTAGATCGCCTGACCGTCATGCTCAGGAGCCCAACCCGAAGGGGTGCGGCGGGTGACGTCATCCATCACGCCCATCATCGCAACCACGGGGGTCGGGTTAATAGCCTTACCACCGGTCTGGTTGTACAGGGACACGTTACCGCCGGTCACCGGAACACCCAGCTCCATGCAGCCATCAGCCAGGCCGCGAACAGCCTCAGCGAACTGCCACATGACGTCCGGGTCCTCGGGAGAACCGAAGTTCAGGCAGTCAGACACAGCCACGGGGCGTGCACCAACGGTCGCAACGTTACGGTACGCCTCAGCCAAGGACGCGCGAGCACCCTCGTACGGATCCAGGTAGGTGAAACGCGGGGAGGCGTCGGTCGCCAGAGCAACACCGAGGTTGGTGTTCTCGTCCACGCGCACCACGCCGCCGTCATCCGGCATGGACAGGGCGGTGTTGCCCTGAACGTAGCGGTCGTACTGGTTGGTGATCCAGGACTTGGAGCACATGTTCGGGGACGCCATGAACGCCTTGATTGCCTCGCCCAGCTCCTTACCGCGCGGGCGGGAATCGTCAGCAGCCGAACCGGTGAAGTGGTTAGCCTGAACGTCATCCTGCCACTCGGGGCGTGCGTAAGGACGCTCGTAGGTCGGGCCGTCGTGTGCAACGGTGCGGGGGTCAACATCCACGATGACCTCGCCGTCCCACTCGATGACCAGGCGGCCAGAGTTGGTGACCTCACCGAGGAAGGAGTACTCCACGCCCCACTTGTTCATGATCGCTTCGAAGCGCTCCACGTTCTCGGGGGAGACCACAGCCATCATGCGTTCCTGAGACTCAGACATCAGAATCTCGCCCGGGGTCAGGGTGGGGTCACGCAACAGAACCTTGGTCAGGTCCACGTGCATGCCGCCCTCACCGTTAGAAGCCAGCTCGCTGGTTGCGCAGGAAATACCCGCAGCACCCAGGTCCTGAATACCCTCCACCACGGAGCCCTTGAACAGCTCCAGGCAGCACTCAATCAGAACCTTCTCAGCGAAGGGGTCGCCCACCTGAACGGCAGGACGCTTCGAGGGCTTGGTGTCATCGAAAGACTCGGACGCCAGCACCGACGCACCGCCGATGCCGTCGCCACCGGTGCGTGCACCGAAGAGGACAACCTTGTTGCCCACGCCCGATGCGTTTGCCAGGCGGATGTCCTCGTGGCGCATAATACCCACAGCCAGTGCGTTGACCAGCGGGTTTGCCTGGTAGCAGGAATCGAACTCAACCTCGCCGCCGATGTTCGGCAGGCCCAGGGAGTTGCCGTAACCACCAATACCGGCAACCACGCCGCCAATAACGCGGGCGGTGTCCGGGTGATCAATCGCGCCGAAACGCAGCGGATCCATCACAGCAATCGGGCGTGCACCCATGGAAATAATGTCACGCACAATACCGCCCACACCGGTCGCAGCACCCTGGTAGGGCTCCACGTACGAGGGGTGGTTGTGGGACTCAATCTTGAAGGTAACAGCCCAGCCGTCACCAATATCGGTCACACCGGCGTTCTCACCGATACCGACCATCAGGTCCTTCTTCATCTCTTCGGTGACCTTTGCACCGAACTGCTTCAGATGAACCTTAGAAGACTTGTAGGAGCAGTGCTCGGACCACATGACCGAGTACATTGCCAGCTCAGCCGCGGTAGGACGGCGACCAAGAATCTCCTTAATATCCTCGAACTCGTTCTCCTTCAGGCCCAGCTCAGCCCAGGGGAGTTCGGTGTCCGGGGTTGCCGCCGCGTGCTCGACGGTGTCGAGGTTAAACTGCTTTTCGCTCATAACTTCTTAGAATCCTTGTCGTGCGTTAGCGGGCGTTAATCAGGTTGGCAAGAACGGAGGTGAACACGCCGAGACCATCGGCGCCACCACGCAGAGAAACCTCACCAAAACCAGAAGAGGAAGGACCGAAGCCAGGCTCCACAGCGTGCTCCGGGTGCGGCATCAGACCGACCACGTTACCGCGCTCATTGCTGATACCAGCAATGTCATTACGGGAACCGTTCGGGTTGAAACCAACGTAGCGGAACACCACGCGACCCTCAGCCTCCAGCGCCTCCAGAGTCTTCTGGTCAGCAACATACTGACCGTCCTGGTTCTTCAGAGGAACAACAATCTCCTGGCCAGCAGCGTAGTTGCTCGTCCAGGAGGTGGAGTTATTCTCAATGCGCAGAATCTGGTCACGGCAAATGAACTTGCGGTGATCGTTCTTAATCATCGAACCGGGCAGCAGGTGAGACTCAGTCAGAATCTGGAAACCATTGCAAATACCCAGAACAGGCAGGGGAGCGGAACCGGAGGTACCAGCAGCGTTAGCGGCATCAATCACCGAACGCATCACAGGAGCCTTCGCAGCAATAGCGCCAGCACGCAGGTAGTCACCGTAGGAGAAACCGCCAGGAATAATGACGGCATCAACGTTCTTCAAATCAGCGTCGTCGTGCCACAGCTCAACGACGGTACCGCCAGCCAAACGGACAGCACGTGCAGCGTCACGGTCATCCAGAGTGCCGGGGAAAGTCACCACGCCAACGCGTGCATCAGCGAAAGCGGGGTTCGGGGAGTAAGTAGAAAAGTCGCCAACCAGGGGGACTTCAGTAGGTGCGAGGGACTCTGCCATAGGTATTAGTCCTCCAGAACCGAAACGTTCACAACATCTTCGATGACGGGGTTCGAGAGCAGCTCTTCAGCAGCCTTGCGGGCAGCTGCGAGGTGCTCCTCGGTTGCCTCACCCTCGACGGTCAGCTCGAAGCGCTTACCCTGGCGAACATCAACGAAGGAATCAACGCCGATACGGGGCAGCTCGTGAGAAATAGCCTTACCCTGCGGGTCAAGAATTTCGGGCTTGAGCATAACATCAACAACAATACGGGCCATGTGTGGGCACTCCTTGGGTGCGTGGGTTCTGTATGAGCCGTATCTCATCTTACCGTACTAACGACCGTAACGGGGGTATGTGTTCGGTTGGTGGATACCCTAAGAGGCTCGAATCACGTCTTTTACGCCTCGAGGGGTGGAAGATAGCGCTCGCACACCCGCAGCAGACGCTCACGCAGCTCAATCGAACGCTCCGACAGCCCACGCTGAATCCGCACGTACTCAGCCTTACCCTCGGTCGTCTCCACCGGAATCGGCTCATACCCCCAGTCACGAATATCGTAGGGGGCCGCGCGCATATCCAGTTCGCGCGCATCCCACGCCAGGTCGAAACAATCCATGACCAGGGTCGAATCAACCAGCGGCAACAGCTTATACGCCCACTTGTACACGTCCATATTCGCGTGCAGGCACGCCGGCTGCTCCAGGACACGCTGGGACTCGCGGGTCGGCTGCAGCTCGTTCATCGGTGCCGCCTGCGGCATGAAGAAACGGAACGCATCAAAATGCGAGCAGCGGATGCGGTGCTCCTCCACCACACGGTCCGTACCCTCCGCACCCAGGCGCAGCTGCAGGTAGTCGTGGCGGATATTGTTCTCCACCGACTTGTACGCCATCGCCCACTCGTGCATGCCGAAGCAACCGAACTGCCCCTTCTTCGCCGCCGTGTTGCGCAGAATCTCGTGGGTAAAGGCGAGGGCGGTAGCGCGGCGCTCCACAAAATCGGTGACGTCCACGGTGATGGCGGAGGCGGCATCCGCCTGGGCGCGCGCAACCTCGGGGGTACAGCCAGCCTCAAGGAGTTCCTGCTCGGTTGCGGGCCGGTAAAAACGCCAGGAGGCGCGCTCGGGCGCATCCAGCAGGATGATGCCGGCGCCGGGGTGCCAGCGCTTAAACTGGCCGGGCTTGAGCGTGTAGTAGGTGAAGAGGAAGTCCTCCACGGGGTGCACTTCGTGGCGGGCGCGACGCTGCGCAAAGGGGTCGGCGTAGCGGCCGGCACGCGCCTCATGCGCTGCCTGGGCGGCACGCCATTCGCGGGCATCCATCACCTGGGAAAATACAACACTACTCATGCTTCTAGCCTAAACGATGCTGTGACAAGGTAGCGCATGTAGCAATGTCTACCTAGCTACTAGAAGACCGGGCTTTAAACTCACGTTCAAAATCGACAAACTGTGGGCTATTAATCACTGCAGTCCGAAGATAGCGGGCAAATTGACCCGCTCCTGCTCGTTCAAGTGCGCGAGGAATATCAGTCTCCGTGAATCCCTTAGAGTGAGCATAAGATTCCTGGAAAAGATAGACCTCCGCAAATAAGGAGGGATGAGCGTATTCGGTGAATTGCATCAGAAAATCATCCGCGCTGAGTGTCTCATAATTTTGAATATTCTGAGCTTCTTCCGTGGAAGCATAATCGAGCAGTTTGCGGTCATCGGTGACTAATGCGTGCATG
>ERZ773072.109-NODE-109-length-47492-cov-4.131585_pt1 | contig 47492 bp, 38 predicted proteins | sample MGYA00580617_ERZ773072 | MGnify/ENA primary metagenome ERZ773072 (study PRJEB29015, sample SAMEA2737970) | human oral metagenome | biome: human oral; feature: human-associated habitat; material: dental | place: China | collected 2122 ...
TTTCATAGCATCTTGCAAACGAATTTCATAGGCGACATTGTAATTAAATAGTTGATAAATATTAAAGTCATCTGTTCTTTCAGGAGTTGCAGTTATACCCAATAGAAACTTAGGTTTAAAGTATTCAAAAATACTTTGATAAGTCTTAGCTCCTCCATGATGAACTTCATCTATAATGATGTAGTCAAAGTAGTCTTTTGGAAAAATATTCAAATTTTTCTCCTTATTTAAAGTCTGTACCATAGCAAAAACTACTTCATCTTTATCATTTATTTGAAAACTAGAATCAAAAATTTCTAGCTTTTTATCCTTTAAAATTCTTTGATAACTAATTTTAGATCTTTCAAGAATAACTTTTCTATGTGCTACAAAAAGTATTTTCTTTGCCTTAGCTTGCTTGACATCAAAGACTGAAAGATAGGTTTTTCCTGTTCCTGTTGCTCCAGCGATGAGACCGTGTCTATTGATAGTTCGCAGAGGGATATTTACATCTACTTCCCTAACTACCTCACCATTGAGCATTCCCTTTCCTAATGTGATGAACTCCCCCTTAGGGCTGTATTTAGCATTAAGCTCCTGTATAAATTTTTCTCTATCTGCCATATCCATAATTTTAAGTGGTAAAGATAAAATATTTTCAGTGACTGGTTGGAAAGCTGTAGGCAGCAAGCTTAATTAGCGACTGGCTATTGGCTTTTAGCTGGTAGCCGTTAGTTTGTGCTAAGTGCGCCACCTGCAAGGTATACCTGTCATGCTGTGGCTAAGTGCCCGACCAGCTACGGTCAGAATTTTTGGGTTCTGCCGGTGTTGAAGCTTCGGTCTTTGTATTTTATGGCGTCTTGGAGGATGTTTGCTTTTATCCCGATATAGAAATCATAGGTTTTATAGGCTCCGAAGGGTACCCAGTTAAAGTTTATGATAAAGCTCCGCTGGTCTCGGGAGAAGCCGAGAGTGGTGTAGGCGAGTTGTTTATTGACGATATCGTAATTGGTAGAACCTTGTATATTCCAGAAAGGGGTGAGTTTTATGTTTCCACTGATGCCGAGGGAGGCTACTTTGGTACCGAAACGGCTGAGGGTATTTCGTGTGTAGGCATAGTTGGCATTGAGGTTGAGCGTCCAGGGTTGTTCAAAATGTGAGTAGTGGTCATCATCAAAGTAATAGTTTTCATTCATTATATCGCCTTTGATGTGGTATTTCTTCTCGTCTTTTTTCTCATCTTTTTTTGTAAAGAGCTCGTTGCTTAGCGGGATGCTCATTTGTACATTGAAGCCTTGTATGCCGAAGCCTCCGATTTTCTCGTGTCTTGTACCTATGCCTTGGTGGTCAAAGGTTACTTTGTAGGGGTCGAGGGTAAGGCTGGTGTTGAGGCTTACTTTATCGTTGAAGAAGCTGGTTTGCCCAGAGATATTGATGATGGAGAGTTTGAAGTTCTCTGCTGCGAAGTTGTAATTTCCAGAGATATTTAAGCTCTCGAAGATTTTGACTTTTTTTACGCCAGTAGAGTCAGACTTCGAGCGAACTTTCATCTGTATATTGTTATTAATACTTATCCCCAGAGCTTGTGTAAGCCCAGTGGAAGGTGTACCATAGGTACTCCCCTCAAAGATGGAGTAGGGAGTCATAGCTCCTGTGGCGTCTGTGTAGGTTTTATAGTACCCCCACTTTGGGTCTCCGAAATCAGGTGAGTAGGTAAAGCTCAGGCTGGGCATCATTATATGTCTGATGGCTTTAATGAGGAATTTATCACCGAAGTTTTTATCACCGTAGAGAGTCGTCTGCAAGCTGGCACTCGTGCTGAAAGTAGAGAAGCCGGCGATATTATTATGGCGGGTAGTTTCTACTTTATTGGTAGCGGTATTGTAGCTTTTGCTTACGGTTTTGTTGGTAAGTACATTATTTGCTGTAGCGGATAGGGTAAATGTGAAGTACTTCATCACATTAGTGTTTGTGGAGAGCGATAGAGGGATTTGCATACCTGTTTGCATATTGTTCCACATCTCCTTTTGGAAGAGCTCTCCCTGTTTTGTATTTACATAATTAGAGAAGTTGAGCCCTGTATTTACATTGATATTTTCTAATAATCCTTCGCGTATGCCACCATTTTTTGGTTTGAGGAGATAGAATTGATTGATGGCTACATTGAGCTGAGGCAATCGGAGATTGACCAGTCCTGTATTCAGATTTTGAGAATAGGATGCAGAGCCCGTTATGGTAAAGGGGAGTTTCAGAAATCTTTTTGTAAAGCTGATACTGGAGTTTTGCTGTGTGTTTAGTACATTTTTATTAAAGATATAATTGTTGTTGAGCGACTGGTTATAGAATGTAGAGCTGCTCACCATATCTACAGATGCAGAGAAGTTAAAGTACGGATTTGCTTTGGAATCCTGAGTGTGCCTCCACGATATACGGTAGTTATTGGTCTTGGAGTAGTCGCTTAATCCTTTTATCCCCTGCACTACGGTACCTATATCAGCACTGAAAGTCCCAGAATATCGGTAGTTTTTTTTGTAATTTACCTCTGGTCGGAAGTTCCAGCTCCCCTTGGTATAGATATCGGTGAGAATCTTTAAATCAAAATGCTCCCCAAGAGGTTGGTAATAGCCTAGCCCATTGAGATAGAAACCTACGGCTTCCCTCTCCCCAAAACTTGGAACCAAGATTCCCGCAGAGCGCTTATCCGAAAAGGGAAGTATGGCAAATGGCAGTACAAAAGGTGTAGGTACCTTCTCAATATACATCTGTATAGGTCCTGTGATGATTGAGGAGTTTTTCTTCCCTTTTAGTAGTTTGATATGAGGAGCCAAAAGGTAATAGTCGGCAATAGTATCTTTTTTCTGGATGAAGTATTCGTCTGTGGTATATCTCCCCCTCCGAAAGTAGAAAACCGTGTCGCTTACTTTCTTTGTTTTATCAGCTACGATTACTCCGCCAGATTCCTCTGTACGGGTGTTATAGGCTATTGCTTTTTTATCTTTAAAGTTAAAATTAAAGCTATCGGTTTCGTAGGTTTTACCGCCTTGGGTAGTCTTTACAGTTTCTGTGAGTTTGCCGTTTTCATCCAGTTTCCCTCGTGCGAAGATATTTCCTGTATCCCAATCCACAGAGATATAATCTGCCTCTATGGTCATATCCTGATAGTTGATTTTTGCATTATGATTCAGGTAACTCATTCTCTTAGGGATATCTGAGCGGATATTGTCTGCAGAATATCTTACGATAGCCTCTAATGCTTCTTTCTTTTTAGGTAGGCTGTCAGTCTTTGGAATAGTGTCATTAATAACCTCATTTTTAGTAGTCTCTTGTGCAAAGCAAATTACTAAAAAACTGTTAAAAATTAGGAATATTAAAATATGTAATCTATTTTTGGACACTATTTTTGGCTTGAATGAGTTAAAGATTAACGGCGTCAAAAATAATATATTTTTAAATTCTGATAATGGATATTAAAACAAATTCTTTTAAAAAATATTTTTCAGTTGTTTTATTATTAGTCTTTTTGCTGGCAGGAGCCCAGAAAAAATTTGTTTTAGTCTTAGATGCTGGTCACGGTGGTACAGACACAGGTGCTAAGAGAAGTTATTCAGACTTAGGAATGGTGATGGAGAAAGAGATCACCCTTGCCGTAACCTTGAAAGTAGGGAGAATGCTCGAGAAGAGTAAAGATTTTAAGGTAATCTATACCCGAAAGATAGATACTTATCCATCTCTTACCGAGCGTACCAACCTCGCCAATAAGAGCAATGCAGATTTGTTTGTATCCATACATGTGAACGCTTCCAAAGGGAGTACTGCTAATGGTACGGAAATCTTTGTGCAAGGTCCTAATCAAAATAAAGAAAATCTCGAAGTAGCAAAAGCAGAGAATGATGTAATCTTCCTGGATGAGCAGGACAGGCAGACCTTTGCTTCCTATGACCCCAACTCCCCAGAATCTCTCATCGCTCTGAGGATACAGCAGAGTAAATACTTGGAAAAGAGTTTAATCTTAGGAGGTTTGGTAGAAGAGAACTTCGTAAAGAAAGATAATCGCTACTCTCGTGGGGTAAAACAGCATAACCTCCATGTCCTTCGCAGGAATGCAATGCCATCTATCCTTATAGAGATGGGTTTCCTCAGCAATTATGAGGATGCAGCGTATATGACTTCCGAAAAGGGGCAGAAAGAAATAGCAGAGAGCATTTATAATGCAATTATCAGCTATAAAAAAATTATTGACAGGAAAGGAAACATAGCACAGCAAGATAAGCAACCAGAAAAGCCAGCAGAAGTTCCATTAAAGAATGATTTCAGGATTTTATTGATGACCTCTCCTTATCGTTATCAGAGCAATGACCCTGCATTGAAAGGGCTCAACTATATCCTCACAATAAAAGAAGGGAATATATACAAGTATTATTATGCTACTACCAATCTGGCCTCTGTGAGGGATAGCAACTTGAAAACCGCTAAAGATGCAGGCTTCCGAAATGCAATTGCTGTAGGTTTTATCCCTGGGCAGAAGATGGCTACGGGCTATTATACTATTGAACTTGCTGTAACTAAGGAAAAGCTGAGCTCTAATTCGCCTCTCCTTCAAATCCTTGGTAAAGAAGTACAACGAAAAAAGGAGAGCGGGACATTCTATTATACCTATGGTAAATTTTCCTCTTTGGAAGAAGTTGTCACTGCTATTAAAGAGTTAGAAAATAAGGGTATAAAAGATGTAGTGATTCAAAAAGTATATAAATAATATAGCTGTCTATTGCAGGAATAAAAAAAAGATTTATTTTTGCACTCGCAAAATAAAGCTGGCCTATTCGTCTAGTGGTTAGGACTCAAGATTTTCATTCTTGCAACAGGGGTTCGATTCCCCTATAGGCTACCACAAGCCCCTAAAAAGGCATTAAAAGAAATAAGCAATCTATTGAACTGATATAATGAGGTTTTAATAGGTTGTTTTTTTTGGTTGTATGGGGAGCAGTGAAATTAAGTTTTTATTAAAACTGAATGGATAGCAAGTCTCTTCCTAAACTATGTATAGCTTCCTGTATTTTATAGGTTTGCTCTTGTGAAGCATAAGCAAGACCATTTTTGTATTGCCTTACAAGCGACTCATTAAGCCCAGCCTTTTTGGCTATTGATGAAATCTTAAGTTCGGGTATAAGGTTGAAAAATGAGGATAAATCCTCGACATTGTTATAATCATTTGCATAAGGTTCTCCTATCTCTTTTGCAATTTCTAAATTGTCTGCAAAAGCAGTTTGAAAATTCTGTTTTAATTCTTCTAAGCTATTGCCAAAAGTACTTACAATACCTTCATAATTTTGAGAGGTTCCCCAATAGCTGCCATCATTGGACTTTTCTACATAAACTTGAATTTTTTTTGACATAATTATTTGTATTTAAAAAGTTCATTGAGCAGACGACTTATAAAAGACCCACTTGTTTTAAGATATTTCTTAGAGTTCCAACAGGAATATCTTTTTCTGGATGAGGGATTGTAACTAATCCAGGCTTTATCGGATGCTTAAAGTGATGATGATTTCCTTTTATCCTTACCAAGTACCATTCATCTGCCTTAACTTGCTTAATTAATGAACATGATTTCATAATATAAGTGTATGTAACATTTTTGTTATGTGCAAATATTTTATTGTTTATTTTTTAGTGGAGATAGGTTATTTAATTCTTGAATATACCGTATTTGAATTATCAGCAGTACTCAAAATTCATTACTTTTGCGGGAAATTTAAAAACGATGGCAAAACAGGAAGATGTTTTCAAAAAAGTGGTTTCCCACGCTAAAGAATATGGTTTTATTTTCCCGTCAAGTGAAGTGTATGACGGGCTTTCGGCGGTCTATGATTATGGGCAGAACGGCGCCGAGCTTAAAAACAACATAAAACAATACTGGTGGAAGGCTATGGTGCAGATTAATGAGAATATTGTGGGCATAGACTCCGCAATTCTGATGCACCCCACCGTCTGGAAAGCATCAGGGCATGTGGATGCTTTTAATGACCCTTTGATTGATAATAAAGACTCAAAAAAAAGGTTTAGAGCAGATGTTTTAATAGAAGATTACTGTGCAAAACTTGAAGATAAAGCACAAAAAGAGATAGAAAAAGCCGCGAAAAGATTCGGTGAAGCGTTTGATAAAGCCCAGTTTGAGGCAACCAATCCAAGGGTTATCGAATACAGGGAAAAGCAGCAGAAAATCCTTTCCAGAATGGCAAAATCTCTTGATGATAACAACCTCGCAGATGTAAAATCCCTGATAGAAGAGCTCGGTATAGCAGACCCTGATACAGGTTCTAAAAATTGGACGGATGTACGCCAGTTTAACCTGATGTTTGGTACAAAACTCGGTGCATCTGCCGAAAATGCAATGGAAATCTACCTAAGACCAGAAACTGCACAAGGAATTTTCGTGAATTTCCTCAATGTACAAAAAACCTCAAGGCACAAGCTCCCATTTGGGATTGCCCAGATCGGGAAAGCATTCAGAAATGAAATCGTTGCAAGGCAGTTCATCTTCCGTATGCGAGAGTTCGAGCAAATGGAGATGCAGTTCTTCGTGCCACCAGGTACAGAGCTTGATTTCTACAAACAATGGAAGGAAAAACGGATGAATTGGCACCTCGCACTCGGTCTTGGTCAGGAGAATTATAAGTTTCACGACCACGAAAAACTCGCCCACTACGCCAATGCCGCTACCGATATCGAGTTTAAGTTCCCTTTCGGGTTTAAGGAGCTCGAAGGTATACATTCAAGAACTGATTTTGATCTCTCCGCACACGAAAAACACTCGGGAAGAAAGCTCCAGTTCTTCGACCCGGAGAGAAACGAAAGCTATGTGCCTTATGTCGTAGAAACTTCCATCGGGCTAGACAGGATGTTCCTCGCGCTCTTTTCTCATTGCCTCAAAGATGAGGTACTCGAGGACGGCTCCGAGCGTACCGTACTCTCCCTCCCTCCCGCACTGGCACCCGTGAAAGCAGCCATCCTTCCGCTTGTGAAAAAGGACGGACTTCCAGACTTTGCTGAGAAGATTTTTAATGACTTGAAGTTTGATTTTAATGTGATTTCTGAGGAGAAAGACAGCATCGGTAAGCGATACAGAAGGCAGGATGCCATCGGTACGCCGTTCTGCATCACAGTAGATCACGATTCGCTGGCAGACAATACCGTTACCCTCCGCGAGAGAGATTCTATGGCTCAGGAGCGCGTAAAAGTAGAAGACCTCAGAAGAATTATCGATGAAAAAGTGAATTTCCGAACCCTATTAGCCAAGTTGTAGATGAGATAGAGCACTGTAATAATATCTTTGTATAGGGCATTATGGTGATAAAAGGTTAATAAACTGATAAAAGGAGCTAACTCGGCTCCTTTTTTATTTTATAGATGAAATGGGATTTAAATATAATATAAAAAAACCTCTCCGTACAGAGAGAGGTTTGGAAAATATACCATTTAAAGTTTATTTATTCTCGTAGAGTAGGTTGACGGTTTTAGAGACCACGGCTTTAATTTCGGTTCGCCTTACGATGAAATCTACGAAACCTTTTTCGAGTAAAAATTCGGAGGTTTGGAAGCCTTCTGGAAGGTCTTTACCGATGGTTTCGCGGATAACTCTTGGCCCCGCAAAGCCTATCAGCGCACCAGGCTCTGCCATTATGATGTCTGCCGTCATCGCAAATGATGCGGTAATCCCACCAAAGGTAGGGTCGCTCAGGTAGGAGATGTATGGGAGCCCTGCACAGGAGAGCTGCGCGAGTTTTGCCTGTACTTTTGCCATTTGCATTAGTGAGAAGGCGGCTTCTTGCATTCTTGCACCGCCTGACTGGCTGATAATCATAAACGGGAGGCGGTTTTGTATCGCGTGGTCTATAGCTCTGGCGATTTTCTCGCCCATTACGGAGCCGAGAGACCCGCCGATAAAGGCGAAGTCCATACACGAAATCACCATTTCTGTACCTCCGACTTTACCGACTGCACAGCGCACGGAATCGTTTAGTTTGGTTTTGGCTTTTACCTCTTTTAGCCTGTCGGAATAGGCTTTTGTGTCTTTAAATTTCAGGAAGTCGATGCTCTGTACTTTGGCATCGAGCTCTGTATATTTTTCGTCATCAAATAAGAGGGAGAAGTACTCATTACTCCCGATTCTTATATGGAAACCATCCTCTGGAGATACATAGTTATTGGCTTTGAGCTCATCATATTCTATAATCTTTCCCGTAGGGGTCTGGTGCCATAAACCTTTTGGTACATCCTTCTTCTCGGTAGTGGAAGTCGTGATGTTTTTATTCTTTCTTTTAAACCATTCGAATGCCATATTCTCTAAATTTAATTTTTGAAAATCGCCGATAATAAAGAGTTTCGGCTCTAAATAGGGGACAAAAGTAGAGTATTTATTTTAAATGAAAAAATGCCGTTGCACTCGGTTTTTTCAGGGGGTTGGGTCGGCGTCTATTTCTTTCAGCTGTTCGAGGTTTCTTTTGAGCCTGCCGATGATGAATCCATAGACGATTTTGTAGTAGAGCCACGCGATAAATGTCCCGATGCAGAGCATAGCGAGGAAAAATAGCCCTATGGCGAGTATCTCGGTGCGGTGCCCTTGTGAGCCGCTCTGCAAGACGATACTCAGCACGAAAAAGAAGATGAGAATAATGACGAGGACAAACCACGCGATGTTAAAGATAATGAAGGTATTGACCGTCCGTTTAAAGCTGATGATTTGTAAGATGAAATTTTTGAGGTTTTCTTCTATATTAATCCTCTTGTAGCTCTTGTAAAACTTGAAAATGAAGTAGAAGGTTGTAATCACCATACCGATTTTCATCAGCCAGTAAAAGCTATTGAAGTAGAGGTCTAAGGTTTCATTATGTGCTATATTGATGGTATTAACGATTTGGATGATATTATCGTTCCCGTTATCATAGATGATATCGTAGGCATTGAGGAGGAAAACCAAGATGGACTCTACAATACTGATGTAGAGGATGTATTTAATGTAGTTTCTGGATTTTCGGTTGAGCATAGAGCGGATGTCCTCCGATGCGTATTGGGAGGTGGCATTCTGCTGTTGCCATTGTTTTTTTAGGTTGTCAATATCAAAATCAGCCATACTTTTCCATTAGTTCTTTTAGGGTTTTCTTTAGTCGGTTCATTTTCACTCTGGCATTTCCTTCGGTTATCCCGAGGTTTGCTGCGATTTCCTTATACGGCAGGTCGTCTAAGTACATCATTACGATGGCTCGCTCTGTGTCGGGAAGCATTTTGATGACTTTATAGAGTGTAGAAATCTGCTGTGCCTGCTCGCTATCGTCTTCCTCCGTTTCCTTTTTGTAGTGGAAGTCTTGTAGCTCATCGGTTTTTATGCTTCGAGATTTCTTTCGGAAGAGGGTTATTGCCGTGTTGAGGGCTATTCTGTACATCCAAGTGGTGATTTTGGAGTTTCCCTTAAAGCTACCATAGCTCCTCCACAGCTGGAGGACAATCTCCTGAAAGAGGTCCTTCTCATCCTCCTGAGAGTGGGTATACATACGGGAGATTTTAATAATCAAACCTTGATTATCCTTTATTAAATCTGAAAACTCCCTTTCTTTCGTCATCTATTGTTCTATCTAAATTCCCGCTTTTTATGTTGGCGAAGATAAGATTTTTATAAATGTTTTACCTGCTAAGCAAGTTACTATTAATAAATGTCTCAATATGAATGGATGCTCCGCCCTCTCAAGCGAGGGTATCTCGCTCTCTCGAGCGAAGGTGTATCGCTCACTCGGGCGAGAGTGTCTCGCTTTCTCGAGCGAGGATGTATCATTAGAGAGTGTGGTTTCAGAGCGCTCCTGCGGGGCATCTCTAAGTATTTATAATAGATACTTCCCAGCCTACGGCTTTTAGGCTTTAGGCAGTAAGCGGTAAGCAGTAGGCGGTGTGCGGTTAGTTTATGGAAAGGAGCTACTGGCAGTTGGCTTTTAGCTGTTAGCCATTAGCCAGTGGCTAAGTGCCCGACTGGCTACGGTCTAAGTGTGCCCCACACAGTGGGTGCGAGAGGTTTAGAGCTGATTATGAGGGCTGCTTGTTCTACATTCATTTTTTCGTAGCAGGTTTTTAGCCATTGTTGTCCTTCATCTGCGTAGAAGGTACTGAAGTTAATAAGCCTTTCTTGCCAGGTTTGCATTGGGTGGACTTCCAAGAAGAGGCGTTCCAGCTGTTCTAAGCGTTCGTTTTGCTTTATTTTTTCGGCTTTTAGTAGGCGCTTTTGCATTCGAAGAAAGGACTTTGTTTGTCTTTTTTCCTCTGCTTCCAACAGGTTTCTGAAGCTGATATCGGTGAGAGATGCCTTTGCTTTCAGCTCATCGAAGAGGTTTTTCAGAGCATTTTCTTTCTCCTTTAGAAGGCTGTCTAAGGGCTGATTTTTTAAGAGCTGTTCGCTGATGACTTGTGCAAAGTTTCGGAAGAAATCGCTGATGTGGAGCCCCAGTTTGTGGATTTTCTTCACGGTTTTTTCTGTGAGGAAAAGCATTGAGTTGCGGGGGATGAGGATAGGGTAGGGCAGGTTTAGGTACTGGAAATAGTCTTTGAGCTCGAGCCAGTACATTATCTCTGCATTACCTCCGATGTAGGCGAGATTTGGCAGTACCGTCTCCTGGTATATCGGGCGCATTAGAGCATTGGGGCTTATGCGTTCTGGATGGCTCAGCTCTGCCAGCATCTCTTCTTTTGTAAAGCTCAATTCTGTATCTACAACCTTAAAATTTTCATCCTGTAGCTCAATTCTATTTCGTGTATTGGTAAGGTAGAAGAGGTTGATGTCGCGAGGATTTACCTGTACTTTTTTGTAATCTTGGGAGAGGAAATCTACCAGTCTTTGGCTCTCTCTCTTTAAGGATTGATGGAGGAGTTCATCTCGGAAGATGTTGGTCATTTGCTGCTTCAGTTGTGGATGGTCGCCATCTATACAGAGCAGTCCATAGCTGGCAAAAAGCTGCTGGGCAATGCTTCTCGTTGCCTGGCTCAGGGTATTGCCTTTGGCATAGGCTTCCTTCATCCAGAGGATAAGTTCTGTTCCAAAGACAGTATCCTTAAATTCCTTTTCAAATTCTGAAATAAAGGACTGGTCTTCCACCTTTATCCTCCCTACAGCTCCGCCAGAGTGGGCTTTAAATTCGTAATAATGAGACGGAGTTTTGAAGTGGTTAATCTCCTCAAAGTCGTGGTCTTCGCTTGCCATCCAGAATATAGGTACAACCTTTTCTCCGAGCTTTTGGTTGAGGTATTCCGCTGTTTTTATAGTTTGGAGAATCTTGTAAATAAAGAAACTCGGACCTGTAAATAAATTCAGCTGATGCCCAGTAGTAATGCTAAAAGTATCCGCTTCTTTTAGTGCTTCTAAGTTCTGCGTTTGGGCTTGGGTCAGTTCAAAATCTTGGTATTGCTCGGCTAAGACCTGACTAAGTATCTGTCTTTTTTCTGTGCTAAATGCCTCCTTTTTCTCTTTTATTCTCTCTTTTATATTCTCTAAGCTGAAGGTATAGTTGCTGAAGTCGGATAGCTTATGATTAAGAAAATCTTTAATTAAGAGGGGGATGCTATCTATATCTTGAAAGGGAATTTCTATGGATTGAGCTTGCATAGTTTGTAGGTTTAATGAGTAGACTAGTGGAAGAGATACCAAATAATCCCGATATTTAATCTAAAATCATAGAGCGGATAATACGGTGCTGTAAAAGCCTTGTTTTTTGCAAAAGTAGTACTGATATTCTGCCCTTCCAGGTAGATTTGCATTCGTTTTACTTTCATATTAAAGTAGGCTTCTACTATGGGCTTTCCACCGATGTTATATCCATTAGCGGGTAGGATAAATTCGTTTAATATCGGTGCGTATTCCCTTGAGGCAAACTTTGTAAAGTAGTACAGTTTTATGCCTCCCATAATCTCTGCTGCCTTTTTAAATGCTGAAGTTTTGTAGTACAGATTTGCCCTACCGATGAATTTCGGGCTGGGGAATAATGCACTCTCCGATAGGTTATGCTGGAAGTGCAACCGCATATTCAGGTGAAATTTATTATAGCTTAGTGTAGCTTCGCCCCCTATTTGGGAAATGTTGAGAGGGGAACTGCTCTGGGCAGACTGCCCCTCAGAGGTGAAATACGCAAAATTCTCTATCCTAAAATATCGAGCAAAAAATTCTGCATCAAACCATTTAATCCCCACTCTACCGCCTATTTCTAATATATTTTCATTCTTAAAATCTCTAAAACCATAGTTAAAACCATTCACTGGTGAGAGATTTACCAAATAATTAAAGCTCGGTGCTGAGCTCTGGAACAGCAGTTTCCCATCTACAAAGAAATCTTTTACGGGCTCAAATTTCAGTTGGTTATCGGTTCTTAGGAAGTTTCCAAAAGATTTTCCATTGGAGTATTCCAAAGAAGAATGCAGTCCTACTTTATCCCAGAGATTGATTTTTAGGTTTCCTATAATCCCCAGCCTGTTTTCTTTTTTCTCTTCATTGTAAGGCGTATCTGCCGTATAGCTCTCCGCTCCCAAAATAATATTCTGGTGCCTCAACCCTGCATCCAAATAAAATGCAGGTCTGTCAAACACAAGACTAAAAGTATTGCTTAGCTGGTTGTAGTATTTCTTCGTATTTCCGTTTTTATTGGTGTCATAGTTATTAAAGGCAGCTATATCTGTACTTCCTATGTTGAAATAGTATTTATTGATTTGATAATATAGCTTATGCGTTAGTTTAAAGGGCAGTTTCTCCTTATTAAAAGGTAAAAAGCTGTGGCTAAGGTAGTATCTTCTGTAAGAGAATTGTGAGTGAGTGTCCGTCAGTTTTACGGGGATTGTCTGCCTGTTGGTATAGTTATCATCATTCAGGAGTAGAGGGTTTTTCATTCCGCCATTTTCCTCATTGTCCATATTCTGATGTATAAAATGACCATAAAGCTGATACTTTTCGTCTTTGGACAAGTACCTTCCAGATAGGGTGATATTGTTATTAGATGCCAGGCTGTTGGTATAAAATCCCTGAGACCTCAGCCCTGTATATTCTATTGCGAGGTTCAGCCTTTTTCCGAAGTTTTGAGTGTAAAGGGTTTGTAATGCTCCACCGTTTTTCATCGAATTATGGTAGAGAAAAGCTGTTGTAGGAGTCTTTACATCGTAGTATTTTATATCGTCAATGCCTTGTATTGCGTAGCTCTTGTTCGTCGGTAGCAGGTTGAGGTTTTGTTCCTTGTTTAGTCTGAATACCAAGCTATGAAATCCAGACCCAATATTATTAAACTGTATTTTCCCAAAATTATCTCTGTTGTTATATTGGGTATAGCTATAGCTTTTGCTTGCTGTAAATGTAGTATCTATACTTTGGAAATCCGCCGTTTCGGTTCTGAATTTATAGTCCTCAATCGTCGGTCGGAATATCGTTATTGAGTCCTTCCCACCGTTGTCTATCACTATTGAGTCCTTTCCTGTTGGTAGGCTTCTTTCTTCTTGTGCTTTTGCTGTAGCTCCCAGTATGATAAGTATAAAAAATAGGTACTTCATCTATTAAAAATAGTACGCAAATGTAAGCAAAAACTTTTTTCAGTTTTGATAATGAATAGCCCTTCTCAAAGCTGAAAATTTATTTAATAAATAAAGGAAAATACGGATGAATTTTTGAGATAATCCAATATCCAAAAGAGAAATGAGCAAAGAGAAAATAGAAATAGAGGTTTAGCACTAAGAAAAGTAATAAAAGGGTCTCTGACCCCTCAGACCCCTAGATAATATTTAGAATAGATTATATTTGCAGTTCATTAAATCATCAGTTTTGGAAAAGAATACAGACACTAAAATGAGCACATTTCCCCTTAACCAAGACGGTATTATCACTGGGTATGATAATGACTCCCTGCAAATGCCCTCAAAAATTATAGAAATGGGGCTCTTGCCCAATACCGCATTTCGGATTCTTTATCAGGCACCTTTTGGCGGACCGCTGTATATAGAGTTTGGGCAGGAAAAGAGCCGAATCGCCCTTAGAAAAACCGAAGCCGAGTTCATCATCGTTCAAGAAAAACGATAAGCCTTCCAAAACGACGATAAAACGACGATAAATAAAAGATAATGCAACAAAATACCACCTCAAATACCAAAAAATTTCTCCTCGTAGGTAATCCAAATGTGGGTAAATCTACCCTCTTTAATGCCCTCTGCAACCGAAAACAAAAAACGGGGAACTATGCGGGGGTTACCGTATCCAGCCTTATGGGGGACTATATTTATAAGGAAGAGAAAGTCATCATTACCGATCTCCCAGGGTCCTACAGCGTCTATCCGACCTCTAAAGATGAAGCGGTTTTTAGCGAGAAGCTCCTCTCTTCCCAAAACGAATACAATGGCGTTATCTACCTCCTCGAAGCACTCAGCATCAAGCGAGGTTTGCTTCTCTTTCGCCAGATTCAGGACTTGGGCATTCCCCTTATCCTCGTCATTAACCAAATAGACCAGGCAAAAAAACGAGGTATAGACATAAATATCGATATGCTGGAGCAAAAGCTCGGCGTAAAGGTCATTACCACCAATGCCAAAGATAATATCGGAGTAGATGAGCTTAGAGAATCCCTCTTCAATGCAGAATATACATCTACCGATACTCCTTCTTTCCATATTCCTTTGGAGCAAAAGCGTTTCATCTCAGAATCTGTATTAGACACTTCGAATGAATACCGTGCGTGGGTAGATTATGCCTCCTCGCTATCAAAAGATAGGGGTGTTAATATCAAAAGGCTTCAGGTACAGGAGACCGTAAGGCGCTATCAGAATATAGATGAAATCCTCACGGGGATTATTACCAAAAAGGCAGGGTTTAAAGAGCTCCTCACCGAGAAGCTCGACAAAGTTCTTGTACATAAGTTCTGGGGTTATATCATCCTTACTATGCTCCTTCTGCTCATCTTCCAGCTGGTGTTCTCCATTGCTCAATATCCTATGGAATGGATTGAAGATGGCTTTGGAGCTATACAGGAGCTTACAGAAAGTCTCCTCCCCGAAGGTCCTATCAATAGCCTTATCACCAGCGGCATCATACCAGGTATAGGTGCTATTGTGGTCTTTGCACCTCAGATTTTCATCCTCCTTTATCTCCTCTATGTGCTCGAAGATTCGGGCTATATGGCAAGGGTTGTCTTCTTGATGGATAGGCTCCTCCGTCCCTTTGGGCTCAATGGCAAGAGTATTGTGCCCCTTGTCTCTGGAACTGCCTGTGCCGTGCCTGCGATTATGGCAGCAAGGAATATCGAGAATGTAAAAGAAAGGCTCATCACGATTTTAGTAACGCCTTTTATGGCGTGCTCTGCTCGTCTCCCGATTTATAGCATCATCATCAGCCTTATTATCCCAGATGAAAGTTTCCTCGGTATTAGTTACAAAGCATTAATGCTCCTGCTGATGTATTTCCTCGGGTTTGCAATGGCGCTCATCTCCGCATTCGTACTGAAAAAAGTCATTAAGTCTAACCAACCCTCTTTCCTCGTGATGGATTTGCCAACCTATAAAATGCCCCTCTGGTGGGAGGATCTAAAGCTCACACTGAGCAAAGTCTGGGCATTTATCACTGGGGCGGGTAAGGTTATCTTCACCGTAAGCGTTATCCTATGGGTGCTGAGCTATTTCGGGGAGAGTAAAAAACAAGATGAATGGGTCGCTACCGATGTAGAGCTTAAAGACTCTTATCTTTCACAGGTCGGAGCCGTGATACAGCCCGCAATAGAACCTCTCGGCTACGATTGGAAGATGGGTATCGGTATCTTGACCAGCTTTGCAGCAAGGGAAACTTTCGTGGCAACGATTTCCACCCTCTACAGCTTAGATGAAGACGCCCCCGAAGGTAAGATTATAGAAAAAATGCAAGCCGACCTCAAGCCCGATGGTACAAAGGTCTTCAGTTTCGCTACAGGGCTCTCCATCCTGATGTTTTATGCCTTTGCAATGCAGTGTATTTCTACCATTGCCATCGTCTATAAGGAAACGAAGAGCATAAAGCTCACCCTCCTTCAGCTGGTCGGGATGACGGGGATTGCCTACATCGCCTCTCTCTTCGTCTATCAGATTTTTAAATAACAAAAAACCCTAAACAAGATGGAAATTTCATTAGTTTTTCAGTACATATTGCTCGCATTGGTCGTTATTTTCGCGTGCTACTCCATTTACAGGAAGATTAAAAACACCTTTTCCTCAAAAAATAATAAAGGTTGCGACAAAGGCTGCGGATGCTCATAAAACTTTGCCCTAAACTCTCACCCCTAAACCCTCTCCCACCCACTGGCGTGGGGCGCACTTAAAAATAATCGCCCCATCCACCCACTGCATAGAGCATACTTAGAAATAATCGCTTGCCACACCGTGGCTAAGTGCCTGCCACGCTGTGGCTGCCTCACCGGCTACGGTGCGGAGGAAAATTCGCGTGAATCTTGTCAATATTTTTTTTATTGAAGGAAAATTCGCGTGAATCTTGTCAATATTTTTCTCATTGGAGGAAAATTCGCGTGAATCTTGTCAATATTTTTCTCATCGGAAGAAAATTCGCGTGAATCTTGTTGCTTTTAAGTTTCCGATAATCAATATTCACTTGAAAACAGGTTGTTTTATTTATATAGCTTATAAATATCAAAAGTTTTTATACCTTTGTACTGTGAGTTAATGGAAATACTCAAAGAAAATTCTCATATCTAACTTTTTTTAAATGATACTATTATGAAAGACATCAATGACATCAGTTTAGTAAGACTAAACAACGGAGCGCATTTCATGTTTATTAAGAATGTGAATGATAGGGTGCAAAGCAATAACACCCTCAAAACAAAATTGGGCGCGCTGGCAACTAACCTGAACGATGCCCTGAACAAAGAAGACGAGGCAATGCTCCTCTCCCAGAAATCCCTCATTACAGACGATATCGCCGCCGCTGATGAGCTGAGAGATAGCATCTACTCGGGCTATAAAAAAGTGGTGGATGGCTATAGAAAACTCCCCGTAGCCTCCATAGAAGTCGCTGCAAAGGAACTGTGGCAGCACATTAAGGACTACTCCATAAACCCTCAAGACCAGTTGGATAAAGAGACAGGAATGCTCCTCAACTTTATCGATGATTTGGAGACGAAATACGCCCCGCAAATCACTACCCTCTCGCTTACAGCATTCGTGGCCGAACTGAAAATAGCAAACGAGAAAGTCCGCAGGCTGACCAGCAAACGAACCGACGAACGCTCAACCCAAGCAGTAGGCGCACTGAAACAAGCCAGAAAAAACTCTGACAACGCCTACCGAGAACTCGTAAAAATGGTCAATGCCCTTGCCCTGATAGAAGGAATTGCCCCTTACGAGGACTTTATCGACTACCTAAACACCGAGATAGCCCACTTTAAACGAGAGGTAATCCCCAGCAAAAAGAAAGACCCAAAACCCTAAGGGGATTGCGAACAAATGAAACTCAGCCTCCCTGTTTACCATAAAAAAGGGAGTTTTTTTTCTCAGGCAACCCAAAAACTACGAACAACACCTACTATTAATCAATAAATAATGAAACGGCTCTTAGAAATAGCAGGCGAGCGCAAAGGGCTCCTCATCGGCTCCTGTATTTTAGCGGGAGTATTCGTCCTCCTCAGCTTGGTTCCTTATATATTAGTGCTCTATATTTTGCGCGAGATTACCCACGGCAGTCCAGACTTTAGCACAATAAACCATTACCTATGGTGGGCAGCATTTGCAGTGCTCATCAGTATGCTTGCCTTTCTGTTCTCGGGTGTGCTCTCGCATATTGCAGCATTTAATATCCTCTTCGGTTTGCGAAAACGAATCACTGAAAAAGTGGGCAAATTGCCGATGGGATACTTGACCCACCGCAACTCGGGCGTGTTTAAGAAAATCCTTTCCGATGATGTAGAGCGCATCGAGACCTTCATCGCTCATCAAATTCCCGATTTTGTAAAGGCTATTGTACTGCCACTTGTAACGATTGCCTATCTTTTTAGTGAGGACTGGCGGTTGGCGCTCGCAAGCCTCTTCCCCTTAGTTCTGCTGGGGATACTGCTACCGCTCTTCGCCTCCAAGAAAGAGCGACAGCTCGTGGATCAATACAATGCCTCGCTCGAGGAGATGAATGCGGGCATTGTGGAGTATGTACGCGCTATCCCCGTGATGAAGATCTTCCAGCAGTCTGCCGAAAGTTTTGAGAAATACGGCATAAAGGTGAAGAATTTCCACTATTTCGTCAGCGAATGGATTCGCACGAGCTCCACACCTTTTGCTGTCTTTATGAGCTTTGCAAGCAATGCCATACTTCCTGTATTAGCGGTGGGGCTCTACCTCTACTTCCACAATGGGCTTAGCCTCGCTACCCTGATGCTCTTCCTTATCTTGGGTACGGGCTATATCCGCCCTGTGCTGGTGATGAGCAATATGGTGATGCAGCTAGAGCTCATCAAGCGGGGAGTACAGCAGATCGATGGTATTCTTAATGAGCCAGAGCTCAGCTATTCTAATGAGGGTCATCCGCCTGCAGAGGGGCATAATATCCGTTTTGAGAATGTAAGTTTTGCCTACGATGGTGAGCATAAAGTACTCCACAACCTCAGTTTTGAGTGCAAAGAAGGCACGCTTACCGCTTTGGTAGGCCCATCAGGTGCAGGGAAGAGCACAGTAGCACAGCTCCTGCTACGGTTTTGGGACATACAAGAGGGCAGGATTTGTATTGGAGGAGTGGATATACGCTCGCTCCCCCCTGAGCAACTGATGCAGCAGGTTTCTTTTGTTTTTCAGGACAGCTTTATGTTTCAGCAGACGATGTATGAGAACATCCGTATGGGAATGGATAAAAGCCGCGAAGAGATAGAGAATGCTGCCCGCTCGGCACAAATTCACGACCTGATACTCAGCCTCCCTCAGGGCTATGATACGCCTTTCGGGGCAGATGGAGTGCACCTGAGCGGAGGTGAGCAGCAACGCTTCCAGCTTGCACGAGCTATGCTCAAAGATGCTCCTATTCTTATCTTGGATGAAGCCACTGCCTTTGCCGACCCAGAGAATGAGCACAAGATACGGCAGGTCATTAGAAAGCTGATTCATCATAAGACGGTAATGATTATTGCGCATCGCCTCAGTACGATTACAGATGCAGATCAGATTATCGTTTTTGATAAAGGGGAAATAAACAGCACAGGTACGCACACCGAGCTTTTAGAAAATTCAGCGCTGTACCGCAGAATGTGGGAGGCACATCAAAGGGCATCGAGCTGGCAAATGGGACAATAGAAATCACTCAAAAAAAAAGAAAATTATGTACAAGAACATTAAATATATTACCTCATTAGACCCCAAGGGCACACGCAAAACGATACTTTTGCAGATTATCCATAGCTGGTTTGTGGCAGCGCCTTCGGGATTTTTACTCGTAGTACTCTGGGAGCTCTTCTCTCCTCAACCCCGAATGTGGGTGATGTATTCTGTACTCCTCTCAATGCTCGTTTTGCTTATCGCGCAGCTTTTCGTAGCCGCTCGTGCTATGATAAGCTCTAACCTTTGGGTATATGGCATAGGTAAAACGGTACGCATACTTCTGGGGAATAAGTTACAAGGCTTTTCCCTCGGATTTTTCAAGAAACGAGACCCAGGTGAGATTGGAGCCGTTATTTTACAAGATGTAGCTACTTTTGAGCATATCTTTAGCCATAGTTTTGGGAATCTCTGTGCAGCCATCTTCGGTACTGTAATGCTCTCGGTCTTCCTTTTCTTTTGCAATTGGCAACTGACGCTCTGCCTACTGGCAGCCCTACCGCTGCTCTACCCATTCATCAAAGGCGGTGCTTATATCGTAGATAAGCTACAGCTGAGTAAAGGGCAAGTGCAGGCACGAAATAAATCTGCCGCACAATTTTTAGAGTATGTACAGGGCATACGCCACCTGAAATCTTATGGATACACAGGAGAGAATTATAAACATCTTATAGCGATGTATGCCGACCTTAAGCGTAAGAGCATTCGATTGGAAACCATACCAGGACCGAGCGTTACCCTCTCGTTTATCCTATTGGAATTTGCTTTTTTGGTGATGATTGCACTCGGAATCTATTATCTTACCCATCATCAGATTACGGTACCCGTACTGCTCACTTTCCTTATCTTAGGTTATACGCTTTATAGCCCAATCAAAGTACTGCTGGTAGATTACCTGATGATTCGCTATATGAACGAGAGTATGACACGGGTGATTAGCGTACTGAACGAACCAACAATGCAGACCGCTAAAGATGATTTCCCAACAAGCTATGATATTAGTTTTGAGGATGTAGATTTTGGCTATTTAGATGATAAACTAACGGTGAAAGGGCTTAATTTTAGCGTACCTGAGCACTCAATGACGGCACTTGTAGGGCATTCAGGTTCGGGAAAGACGACCATCGCTTCTCTTATTGCTCGCTTCTGGGATGTGAATAGCGGAACGATACGCATTGGAGGCATTGATGTGCGAAACATACGCCAAGAGAAGTTCTATGGGCTTATCAGCGAAGTATTCCAAGAGGTCTATCTCTTTGATGATACTATTTATAATAATATTAAGGTCGGCAAACCCACTGCTACCGAAGCTGAAATACACTCAGCCGCTGAGCGAGCACAAGTCCTCTCCTTTGCAGATGAGCTACCACAGGGGCTACATACCCCCGTAGGCGAAGGAGGAAGTAAGCTGTCAGGTGGACAAAAACAACGCATCAGCATCGCAAGAGCACTCCTAAAAGATGCTCCTATCGTACTCTTAGATGAAGCTACCGCAAGCCTTGACCCAGAAAATGAAGTCTATATACAGCAGGCAATAGAAGAACTCGTAAAGGAAAAGACCGTAGTAGTCATCGCACATAAGCTATCTACCATCAGTAAAGCCCAACAAATACTCGTACTTGAAGAAGGAAGTATTGCCGAACGAGGCACTCACCAAGAACTCCTCGCCCAGCAGGGCATCTACCATCGCCTCTGGACACTGCAGCAATCCCCCACTGCGTGGGGAGCACTTACACCGTAGCCGGTGGGGCAATTATTTCTAAGTGCTCCCTACGCAGTGGGTACGACACCTGCAAGGTGTGGAGTTTTTTAAGTACTTTTGCATACATTTTAAAAGCAATATTTTTATGTCTTTAATAAAATCTATTTCAGGAATACGAGGTACGATTGGCGGGAGAGTAGATGAGAACCTCACCCCTCTCGATGTGGTGAAGTTCAGCTCTGCGTTTGGTACTTGGCTTCAAAACAAAAAAGGAAAGAAAGCACTGAGCCTCGTTATTGGGCGAGATGCAAGAATCTCAGGGCAAATGGTCTCTGCATTGGTTTCCTCTACTTTGCAAGGGTTAGGGATTAATGTGATTGACCTTGGGCTATCCACCACACCAACGGTAGAAGTGATGGTTCCAGAGCTAAAAGCCGATGGGGGGATTATCCTCACCGCTTCCCATAACCCCAAACAATGGAACGCACTGAAACTCCTCAACGAGAAAGGTGAATTTATCAATGCTGAAAACGGTGCTGAGGTATTAGCCCTCGCCGAAAGCGAAGATTTTAATTATGCCGAAGTAGATGCTCTCGGTAAGTACGAAAATAGAGAAGATGGCTTTGATATTCATATTCAGAAAATCCTTGCCCTGCCGATGGTAGATGCAGTGGCTGTGAAGCAAAAGAGATTCAAGGTAGTCCTTGATGCCGTTAATTCCACTGGTGGGCTGGCGCTCCCTCCGCTGCTTGAAAAGCTCGGCTGCGAAGTTGTGAAACTCTACTGCGAGCCCAATGGAGACTTCCCACACAATCCAGAGCCGCTAAAAGAGCACCTGACAGACATCTGCGAACGGGTGAAGAAGGAGAAAGCCGACCTCGGCATCGTGGTAGACCCCGATGTAGATAGATTAGCACTGATAGACGAGACGGGCGAGATGTTTGGTGAAGAATATACACTGGTAGCCGTAGCCGATTATCTATTGAGGCACAAGAAAGGGGTGGCGGTATCTAATCTCTCCTCGAGCCGAGCGCTGAGAGATGTGGCGAGCGGTCTTGGGTCTGGCTATTTTGCCAGTGCCGTTGGCGAGGTAAATGTAGTCCACCTAATGAAAGAGAAAAACGCCGTTATCGGTGGTGAAGGCAATGGCGGGATTATCTATCCAGATTTGCATTATGGAAGGGATTCGCTCGTAGGGGTGGCATTATTCCTCACCCACTTGGCAAAGGAGAACAAAACAGTATCGGCGCTTAGGGCGACTTATCCCGCTTATTTTATGGGCAAGAAGAAAATAGAACTGACCCCAGAAATCAATGTAGATAAGGTATTAGAAAGGCTGAAAACAAAGTACAGCAATGAGGAAATCTCCACAATAGACGGCGTGAAGATAGACTTTGCTGACGGTTGGGTGCATCTCCGAAAGTCCAACACAGAGCCGATTATCCGCATCTACACCGAAGCGAAAACCCAAAAAGAAGCCGATGAGCTGGCGGATCGCTTTATTAATGAAATCAAACTTATCATAGCATAGGTATCGCGAGATTTTTCTTAATATATTAATTGAGCTATCACTGTTTAGGGATAGTTCAATTAATTTTTAAATATTCATTTAAGAGAGTATTAATTTTAATCTGCTTACATTTGCAGCATTGATAAAGAAATTTTACATCTCTTATCATTGATTTAAAACAAATAATTTGGAAGAAGAATTTTTAGAAAATGGGCTCGTTCAACGTTTTGAGGAAATGCTGGGGAATAATGACGAGTATTATTTTGATACGGATGAGCTGGAAGATATTATCATCTATTACCTTGAAATAGGAGATATAAACTATGCTGAGCTTGCTGTGCGGTATGCCTCCAGGCTACACCCAAACTCTATTGAAATCAAAACAAAACGCCTGGAAGTACTGCTGGAATTGGAGCAATATTCTGAGGCAAAAAAATTAATCAACGAATTGCAGGAAATCTCTATGGACAGTATGGATTTCTTGGTTTGCTGTGCAAAATATTATTCCAGCCTTGGAAACCCAAAACGCTCGATAGATTATTGCAAAAAAGCATTGGAATATGGTGAGGAAGAAAATTTCCTCTACAACTTCATCGCTGATGAGTATATAAATTTAGATGAACCTTTTCTTGCATTAAACTACTATAAAAACGCTTTGGAAGCAGACCCAAATGATGCCTACCCACTCGAAAACATAATGTCTTGCTATGCAAAACTGAAAAGACCCAAAGAGGCAATAGAATTTTTAAATTCCTATCTCGATAAATACCCTTATTCCGAGACTGCTTGGTTTGAGTATGGGCAGTTCTACTTCAACAGGAAGAATTACAGAGAAGCGATCAAAGGGTTTAATTATATTTTAGCCATCAACAGTGAAGCAGTAGGTATCTACTCTAATAAAGCAGCTTGCTACGAAGCGATGAAAGATTGGGAGAAAGCAATAGAAACCTATCAGGAAATGCTACTCCAAGAATACACAAAAGCGTATACCTTCTACCGAATAGGGCTCTGCTATAAAGAGATGAAAAGCATTCTCAACGCCATATATGCCTTTCAGGAATCCCTAAAAGAAGATCCTCAGTTTTATCTTTCTATGGTAGAGCTTTCGTTTTTGTATGAACAAATAGGAAGTGTGGCAGAAGCGATTTATTATACAGAAGAAGCGATCTCTCTCAATGAAAATAATATTGAGTATTACAAGAGGCTGGCATTTCTTTATATTGATTCTAACCGTTTTGAAGACAGTTTGAAATGCCTTAAAAAAATCACCGAAACCGAACCCGAAGGCTTCTATAACTGGTATGCCTATGCAGAAGTGCTGATGCTTATAGAGGAATATGAAGAAGCAGTAATGGTAATTAATAGGGCGCTTAACCTGCATCAGCGAGCGGAGCTTTACTATCAACTGAGCAATGCTTATTACAACTTGAATAATAAGTCTGAGGGTAAACAATCTTTAGAAAAAGCATTAAAACTGGATGATAACCTCTTTGAAGATATGCTTAGAAAGTATCCTAACATTAGCAGAGAGGATAAAAAAGGAAAGAAAAATCTAAAAGATGATATAAAATAAGGACTATGATTTAAATCATAGTCTTTGATTTACTATGCACTCAACCCCGTTGATTACCGTGTATTCATACATTCATAACCCATTACGTCCAAATAATTAGACTAATGTAAGATTATTATGTACATTTGTACCCATTATTAAAAAAAATTAAAAGACAATGAAATTAAACTTATTTTATTCTATTGCTCTTGTAGCAAGTACTTCTATTAGCGCATTTGCACAAAATACAGACGAGAATGGCTACTCTACTGTAAATCTTTCTCTTAAACAGAATTACTATGAAAGAGCATACTTTAATTTTGATAATGGAGCTATTGAAAATAGAAGAGCAAAAAACTGGGATATTGCTTTCTATAGAGGTAAGGAAGTGGGTACAAGGCTTAATGATATGAATGGAATGTCTGCCTATCTGGTAAGTAATGATATAAGCGATTGGGATAAAATAGGAAATGCAGAAGATATAGTTGCTGGTAAGGAAAAGGAGGCGCTATATAACCCAAATGAAACCGATAAAGTCTATAACGGAGCTCTACAGCAAGTAAAATGGTGGGAAGAAAAGGAGAATACAATAAAAGGAAATAAGATTTTCATCATTAAGCATAATTACAGCCAATACCCAGAATACAGAAAGTTTATGATTGAAGAGAGAAGTGAAAAAGGAGACTATCTTATTAAATATGCTTTTTGGACTGGTGCTGGGATAAATGAATGGGGAGCAACAAGAACATTTACTATTCCGAAAGGAGAGGGAAAAGCATTGTTTGATTATTACCAGTTTTATAAACATAGTACTAGGGAAAGAGACCTCATTATTAATAATGCAGAGCCTAATGATACCACTTGGGACTTAATGTTTGAAAGATACCATTTGAATGACATAGGATTATATGCTGTAGGAGCTGTGCAAAATCTTAACCTTAGAGTTGCCAAACATACAGATGAAACTCAAGCAACCGTTAAATTTGATGAGCCTAAGGAATCTGAATTTTCTGATATGATTACCACAATCGGGCATGACTGGAAAAATTTTGATAGTAATTCTTTTCAATTCATATTAAAAGATCGCTATGTCTATTATGTAAAAAAAGGTGCTAATTACTATAGAATGTACTTTACCAGAATGAGTGGTTCAGTTACGGGTAACCTATCCTTTAAATATAAAAACATCACTGAAGAGCTCGGTGTACAAGACTTAAATAAAAAAGCTGATTTTGGTATCTATCCAAATCCTACTGTAGATAAAAAAGCTACCCTACTTTTTGATGTAAAAGAAAAGGATAACAATAAAGGTACAGCAGAACTCTACGACTTTAGTGGTAAAAAAGTATATGAAACTACTCTTTCTAACCAAACAGGGCTTTATAAAAAGGAAATCAACCTCCAATCTCTATCCACAGGGACTTATATTTTAAAAGTATCTTACGGTGGAGCCTCTCAAACCAGAAAGATTATCGTTAAATAGATGAGTATTTAGAACTCAAGTTTTAGAAATCCCTTTTTCTTTGCTGAAAAAGGGATTTTTATAATATATTTGCATTTACTTTCTTAAAAAGAGGGAGATAAAAAATAATCAATTATGTTCCGAACACATACTAATGGAGAGCTGTCTCTAAAAAATCTAAATCAGACCGTTAGCCTTGCTGGTTGGGTGCAGACCATCAGAGACAAAGGCTTTATGATTTGGGTAGATTTGAGAGACCGATATGGCATCACTCAGCTTGTTTTAGATGAAGAAAGGTCGTCCAAAGACTTACTCGAAAAAGCAAAAAAACTTGGGCGCGAGTTTGTTATTCAAGTAGAAGGTAAAGTAATAGAAAGAACTTCTAAAAACCCTAAAATCCCAACGGGGGAAATTGAAATATTAGTTGAAAATCTACATATTCTTAATGAATCTCAGCTTCCACCTTTTACCATAGAAGACGAAACCGATGGCGGTGAGGAGCTCCGAATGAAATACAGATATCTGGACATCAGGAGAAATCCCGTAAAGGATAAATTAATTTTCAGACATCAAATCGCTCAAAAAGTTAGAAATTACCTTTCAGAGCAGGGTTTCATAGAAGTTGAAACTCCCGTATTAATTAAATCTACTCCCGAAGGAGCAAGGGATTTTATCGTACCGAGTAGGATGAATCAGGGGCAGTTCTACGCCTTGCCACAGTCTCCGCAGACCTTTAAGCAGCTGCTTATGGTAGGAGGGATGGATAAGTATTTTCAGATTGTGAAATGCTTCCGAGATGAGGATTTGCGTGCCGATCGCCAGCCCGAATTTACACAGATAGACTGCGAAATGGCATTTGTGGAGCAGGAAGATATTATGAAAGTCTTTGAAGGTTTGGCTAAAAAACTTTTAGAAGAAATTACAGGCAACACCATTGGTGACTTTCCAAGAATGACCTTTGATGAGGCAATGAAAAGATATGGTAATGATAAACCAGACATCCGCTTCGGAATGGAATTCATTGAGCTCAATGAAGTTGTAAAAGGCAAAGATTTCAAAATATTTGATGAAGCAGAACTCGTAGTAGGTATCAATGTAGAAGGAAAAGCGGACTACACAAGAAAGCAAATAGATGAGCTTATCGACTGGGTAAAACGCCCCCAGATTGGTGCAAGCGGAATGGTTTGGGTTAAGTATCAAGAAGATGGAACCCTCACTTCCTCTGTAAATAAATTCTATAACGAGGAAGATTTAAAGAGCATAGCAGATAAGTTTAATGCTAAAAAAGGAGATTTAATTCTCGTAATGAGTGGAGAAATCAATAAGGTTCGTGCTCAGCTTTCGGCTCTTAGAATGGAGCTTGGGAACAGATTGGGATTGAGAAAGGACAATGAATTCGCTCCGCTTTGGGTTGTGGATTTCCCTCTTCTCGAATGGGATGAAGAAACAGGAAGGTACCACGCTATGCACCATCCATTTACCTCACCAAAAGAGGAGGATATTCGTCTTTTGGAAACAGAGCCCGGGAAAGTTAGAGCCAATGCTTATGATTTGGTTCTCAACGGAAATGAAATCGGTGGTGGCTCAATCAGAATCTTTAATCAAGAGCTTCAATCCAAAATGTTTGATTTATTAGGTTTTACCAAAGAAGATGCTGAAGCTCAGTTTGGCTTCCTGATGAATGCCTTTAAATACGGAGCGCCTCCACACGGTGGCTTGGCCTTTGGTTTTGATAGATTGGTTGCTATTTTAGATGGAAATGAGGTGATTCGTGATTATATCGCTTTCCCGAAAAACAATTCAGGAAGAGATGTGATGATAGACGCTCCGTCGCCTGTACATAAAGAACAATTGGATGAATTGAGTATTCAAGTAAAATAAAAATATTATTATAGAGTTTTTAAAGAAAGTAATTAAAAAACAAATGATATGAGACAGTTATTATTAATTTTAGGTATATTCTCTTTTGTGTTTATGGGTGCTCAGAGCCAAAAGAAAAACTATCGTAATATTATGAAGAGCTATAATATTTATGAACTAGATGCCTTTTTAAGAGATGCAGCACCTAACGACCAAAGGAGAGCTGTATTAAAACCAAGACTCATGCAACTCCTTGAGGAGTACATACAGAATGCTTTTCCTTTTGACCAAAGGGTTTCACAAATGCAGGATATGCTTGCTACACTAAAAAAGCATCCATCTACCAAGATGACTTTTCAGGAATTCAGTGCAAAAATCCGTGAAAGACAAGTTGCCAAGATAAAAGAAGACCTCATTAACAGTAGTAATATGACCGAAGATGATGCTAAGAATATCTATAAGCAATATCAGCACGGAAACTCTGGTTCAGCAGCAGCTATGGCAGCAGGTACAGCAAATTATGTAAATCCAGAAGAAGCAGAGTTTAATAAGCTTATCTCCATATCTCCTGCAGAGCAGAAGAAAAAATCTGTGAACCTACTTAACTCCCTATTTGATAATGACCCATCTTCTAAAGAAGCGGTTGTTATGATAGAAAACACTTCCGACTGTAATATTATTGTGCGTATGGAAGGAGCTGGAGGTAAGAAATACAGCCTTCCTGTCCCTACTAAAAAAGAAAACTCTATAGTAGTAGAAAAAGGGAGCTATTTATTCACAAGTTTGGTATGCGGTGCTCAATATGCTTCACAGAAGAAAATAGACAAGGCCTTAATGCTTTCATTAGGTAATCCTGAACCTGTAAAATAAAGATATAAAGACTTAAATATCTTTTATTTATGTAGAGTATAGCATAATAAAAAATGATGATATTTAGCATATCACTTCCCTCTAAGAGAGAAGTGATATGCTTTTTTTATGAAGCTGTATTTTCATTCGATTTTTCCTTTATTATAATATAATTAGCAGTATATCATTATTTTAAATTTATCGATTTCATTAATCATAAAATAGACTAAAAATAATTAATAATTCATATAGATTATCCCTATTTTCGTTATAGTTTATATCAATTAATCAAGGTTTTATTACCTTTAATAAAATCAATTCTTTCATTAATTTTGCCACGAAATACTCTGAAACAGATGGATATTCTATACTTAATGATATTGTGTAGCGTGTCATTAGCTTTAATCTTCCTTATCGTATTTATTATAAATGTGAAAAAAGGGCAGTTTGAAGATGATGAATCTCCTGCTGTGAGAATTTTATTTGATGATGAATCAAAACAAAATGAAAACCAAGAATTAAACAACGAGAAAAAATAAAATAGATTTATATGGAAGTACAAAAGTTTAGTTACGACAACAGCATTGTGCGAGCTTTCCTCTATGCTACAATCATTTTTGGGGTTGTAGGCTTCTTGTTAGGACTCACGGCTGCACTTATGCTTTTCTATCCTGAATTACCAGAGTTTATTTTTGGTACTGATGACCCTACGATTAAGAGTTTAAGGGAAATCGGCTCAGGAGGGCTTCAAGGATTAATTGACACTCACGGTGCATTTGGCTTTGGAAGAATTCGAATGCTGCATACTTCGGCAGTGATTTTTGCATTCGTTGGGAACTGCATTTTTGCAGGGGCTTATTACTCAATGCAGAGGCTGCTCAAAACAAGAATGTTTAGTGATACGCTTTCTTGGGTACATTTCTGGAGCTGGCAAATTATGATTGTTGCTGTGGTGATTACTTTCTTAATGGGGATTAATACCTCTAAGGAATATGCTGAGCACGAATGGCCTATCGATATTCTCATCACTATATCCTGGGTTCTTTTCGGTATCAATATGTTTGGAACCATTGCCAAGAGGAGGGTTCGCCACTTGTATGTTGCTATCTGGTTCTACATAGGTACTTGGATTGCTGTAGCAATGCTTCATATTTTTAATAATTTGGAAGTTCCATTATCCTTTACTGGCTGGAAATCCTATTCTGCATACGCAGGGGTAAAAGATGCCTTGGTACAATGGTGGTATGGGCATAATGCTGTGGCATTCTTCCTTACTACGCCTATCTTGGGGCTGATGTACTACTTTGTTCCAAAGGCAGCCAATAGACCTGTATTCTCTTATAAATTATCTATCATCCACTTCTGGTCATTAATATTCGTATATATCTGGGCAGGGCCTCACCACCTTCAGTATACGGCTTTACCAGGCTGGGCTCAAGCATTGGGAACAGGTTTTTCAGTAATGCTTATCGCTCCTTCTTGGGGAGGTATGCTTAATGGTCTCCTTACCCTGAGAGGCGCTTGGGATAAGGTGAGGGATAATCCTATTCTTAAATTCTTTGTAGTGGCGATTACCTGCTATGGTATGGCTACATTTGAAGGACCTATTCTGGCAACTAAAACTTTAAATAAGATTGGGCACTATACGGACTGGGTTATCGGGCATGTGCATCTTGGTGCACTCGGCTGGAATGGCTTTATAGCATTCGGTATGATTTACTACCTCATTCCTATTATGTGGAGAACCAAACTCTGGTCTACTAAACTGGCAAACTGGCATTTCTGGTTAGGTACATTGGGGATTATATTCTATGCTATCCCGCTTTATATCGCTGGATTTACTCAGGGCTTGATGTGGAAAGAGTTTAATGACGATGGTACCCTTGTATGGAAAAACTGGTTAGATACAGTCTCTGCAATCCTCCCTTATTATAAGATGAGATTCTTAGGTGGAGTACTTTATCTCTCAGGGTCTATTCTAATGGTAGTTAATGTCATTGCTACTGTAAGAGCGGGCTCTTTCCAGAAAGAAGTTCCTGCGGAAGCTCCTGCATTGGCTCGAATCAGTAAAAACAGAAAACAAAGCGAAGGCTATCACCTTTGGTTAGAGAGAACGCCTTTCCTTTTCAGTATTCTTTCATTTGTTGCATTGGCTATTGGAGGTTTCTTAGAGATTGTTCCTACTTTACTTGTAAAGGAGAATGTACCTACCATCACAGCAGTGAAGCCTTATACTCCTCTCGAGCTGGAAGGTAGAGATCTCTACATCCGTGAGGGTTGTAATTCTTGCCACTCTCAGATGATTCGTCCATTCCGTGATGAAGTGGTAAGGTTTAATGGTAAAAACGGACAATATTCCAAAGCAGGTGAATTCGTCTATGACCGACCATTCCTTTGGGGCTCTAAAAGAACAGGGCCAGACTTACACAGACAAGGAGGTAAGAACCCAAGTTCTTGGCACTTCAAGCATATGTATAACCCAAGATTAACATCTCCTCGTTCTATTATGCCGAGATACCCTTGGCTGATAGCTCACAAGCTGGACAGGTCGCTTACCCAAGATAAAATCCAGTTTATGAAAGATGTTTATGATATACCTTATACTCAAGCCGAGATAGACTCTGCAAACACTTGGGCTAATAATCAGGCAGCAGATATTGTGAAAGATATCTATAAGGAAGCTCCAGATATCAAGGCAGCAATAGAGAAAGAAAAGGCTAAAAAGGGTGCTGACTTTATCCCGTTAGAGGAAAGAGAAATCACCGCTCTTATTGCTTACCTCCAAAGGCTTGGTACAGATATTAAAACCACTGAAATAAAAACAGCAAGTAATAACTAATCATAAGGCAAAGGGCTGTGGCAGTACTTCCCTCAGCTCTTGCCTTTCACTTAATCAATATATAGAATGATTCCTCAAAGTTTTAAAGATATCGTCGCTGGTGGTGAGTATTCAGGTCTGTTTCAGACTTTGGCAATGATACTTTTCATCCTTGTGTTTATGGCGCTGGTGTGGTATGTTATCAGCCGACCGAAGAAATACTACCAAGAGGAGCAGAATATCCCTTTGGAAGACGAAAAACAGGAAGAGAATACAGATATTGGTTTAACTAAATTATAACGAAAATGAAACAAAGAACACCCCTTATCATCAATATTTTAGTAGTGCTTTCATTGCTATTTATGTTGTTCTATATGATTATTCAGAACTTATCGTTTCTACTCTCGCCTTACTTTATCGGTACTGCGGTATTCGGTATCTTGATGGCGCTTATCAGCCACTCTATTGGCAATAAAATGGAAAAAGAGAGGCTAAGCAGACTCTCCGATGCAGAAAAGCAGGCTTACCTCGCAGAGAAAAAGATTCCTTACTTCGTAAGAATGTACAGAAGTGCATTTAAACAGCAATCTGCTGCAGAGGAAAAAGATATCCTTATAGACCACGGCTTTGACGGTATTATGGAGCTCGACAACCAGCTTCCAAAATGGTGGCTCGGACTGTTCTGGATAGGAGTAGTATACTGCGTAGTCTATATTATATTCTACTTTGGAGGTGTAGGAGATTTTGCCAATGCAGATAAAGAATATGAGCAAGAATACAAACATCAGCTCGCAAGTATCGCTGCGTATGAAGCAGACCCTAAAAACATCATTACCATAGATAATGCTACCTATTCTCAGGATAACATCAGCGCTGGTGAAGAGCTTTTTAAAGCCAACTGTGTATCCTGCCACTTGGAAGGAGGCAAGGGAGGTATAGGACCTAACCTTACCGATAACTACTGGATAAACCAACCAGAGAAAACCCTCTTTAAGAATATCTTTAATGTGGTAGAGAATGGCTCGCCCAACAACCCTTCTATGCAGGCTTTTGGTAAGAATGGCGTGCTCACGGGTAAAGACATTCAGAATGTAGCAGCCTATGTCTATCACATCAACCAAGAGCAGCCTCCCGTTACTCAGGATAAAGGCGGTGCTGCACCACAAGGTAAGGAAGCTCACTGGCAGTAGTAGCTCATCCGCGTACTGCCGCTCTCAGCAGAGCGCATAACTTATGCAATGGGCTTAAAGCGTAGCGCATTAAGCCCGTTTGCTTTCACAATAAATCAAATCTAATTTCTTAGCCTCAAACAGAGGTTTCAGGCTAATGATTAACAAGATTAACAATGGAAGAATCAGAAATAAAAGGCGGACAAGGGCAAGTACTCAACCCCGAAACTTTCAGAGATTCCGTAGGTACTATGGAGCAATCTGGAAAGAGGAAATGGGTATACCCAAGGAAACCGAAAGGAAAGTATACCGATTACAGAACTATAGTCGCAATAGGATTGCTTACGGTGTTTTTCGTTACTCCATTCATTCGGATTAGTGGCAATCCTTTCCTGATGATTAACATCCTCGACAGGCAGTTTTACATCTTCGGTCAGCCTTTCTATCCGCAGGACTTTTTCATCTTGGCATTAGGAGCTATTGCTTCATTAGTATTCATTATCTTATTCACGGTGGCTTACGGAAGGATATTCTGTGGCTGGATTTGTCCTCAAACCATATTTATGGAAATGGTATTCCGCAAGATAGAATACTGGATAGAAGGCGACAGAAACAAGCAAATAAAGCTCGATAAACAGAAGTGGGACTGGGAGAAAATCCGTAAGCGAGGGCTTAAATGGAGCATCTATATCACCATCTCTCTTATCATCACCCACTTTATGTTTATGTATGTAGTGGGCTACGCGGAAGTCTTCCGAATAATGAAAGAAGGACCTTTCGTACGCACGACCAACTTCGTAGTGATGGTTTTGTTTACCGCTACTTTCTACTTCGTTTTTGCGTGGTTCAGAGAGCAGGCGTGCACCCTCGTTTGCCCTTACGGAAGATTGCAGGGAGTGCTCATTGATAAAGAAACCATCAATGTATATTACGACTTCAAGAGAGGAGAAGGTACCGCTGGGCGCGCTAAGTGGAAAAAGAACGAAGACCGGCAAGCGCTTGGCAAAGGAGACTGTATAGACTGCAACCAGTGTGTAGTGGTATGCCCTACGGGGATAGACATTCGCAATGGTCAGCAGCTCGAGTGTGTGAATTGCACTGCTTGTATCGATGCCTGCGATGAGGTGATGGAGAAAGTCGGTTTCCCCAAAGGGCTCATCCGTTATGCTACAGAGGCAGAGATAGAATCCGAAACCAAATTCCATTTTACCCTTAGGATGAAACTCTATGCCCTCGTCCTTGTGGGGCTTATCGCTTTCCTCGGCTATCTTCTTTATGACAGAGGCATTATGGAGGCGAAGTTCATCAAACCTGCGGGCAGCACCTATGTCATCAGAGACGGTAAGGTAAATAATACTTATGATTATACCTTGCTGAATAAATCCAACCGAGATATTACCGTATCATTCAAGGTGCTCTCGCCAGCTAATGGTACTGTGCTCTACAGCAGTAGCGATAAAATCACCGTAAAACGAGACGCCATATTAAAAGGAACTATCAATATTCAGTTCCCAGAGAAAGAGATTAGCCTCGCCAAGCAAAGCATTCTAATTGGGGTATTTGATGCTAATGGCGAGATGATAGATTCTTACGAAACCTATTACGAAGGGCCATTTAAGATGCAGTTCTAGCTGCCCATAGAGTACAAAACAAAATCATTAATAGAAATTATAAGTATGAAATTCAATTGGGGGCACGGCATATTGGTAGCGTTGGCTTCGTTCATCATCTTCATCGTGGGGCTTGTGGTCTATTTCACCCAAACGATGCAAAATTCAGAGCTTATCACGGATAACTACTATCAGGAAGAGCTAATGTACCAGCAAGTAATCGATGCTAAAAACCGTGCAGCAGCATTGGAAGAGATTCCTTCCGTACAGCTCCAGAGCAGCGGTATAGAAATCTCCTTTCCAGAGGATATTAATAATGATAACGCCCATTTTAGCTTCTATCTGTACAGAACCGATGATAAAAACCTCGATGTACAGCAGCATTTTAAGCTCAATGCCCATCGCTACACCATACCCTCTGCTGTATTGAAGAGAGGGAGCTATACCTTAAAGCTCAGCTGGAATAAAGACGGAGAAAGCTATCAAGTAGATTACGATATACAATGGAAATAGGGCTTATCATATCAGCATTAGGGCTCGGCTTTGCGTCGGGCTTTCACTGCATTGGTATGTGTGGTCCCATAGCGCTTTCGCTTGGTCTTACGGGTAGGCGAGCGCTCGGTTTCTACCTGCAAAACCTCAGTTATCAGCTTGGGCGTATCACGACCTATGCCCTACTCGGAGCGGTCTTCGGTATCCTCGGCGAGGGGCTGAGCATCGTAGGGCTTCAGCAGTACCTCAGCCTCTTTTCTGGCGTAGCGCTTATCCTTATGGCGATTTTCTCCTTCGGCAGTGCCGATTTCTCAGCCAAAATACCGCTTCTGCATCGCCTTCTTCTAAGGATTAAAATCAATTTAGGTAAAATGATGCAGCGCTCGGGCTACTCCTCTCGATACCTCACAGGGGTGCTCAACGGTCTCCTGCCCTGCGGAATGGTCTATATGGCGCTTACCGCATCGCTTGCCTACGGCGGAGTGAAGGAGGGTGCCGTCTTTATGGCGCTCTTTGGTCTTGGCACCTTACCTTTTATGTTTGTCATCGTGTTCCTCGGCAATCTAATGACACAAGCATTGAGGATTAAAATCCTCAAGCTCATCCCTATCCTAATGCTCATTATGGGAGCGTTATTCATCCTTCGGGGCTTGCAGCTTGGCATTCCCTACCTTTCCCCAAAATCCGAAGTGCTACACATCCACCAGCCTAATGCCTCCCCCCATACCCAACCCACCTGCCACTAGCCCACTGTGTGGGGATCACATCTTGCAGGTGAGGCAATTGTTTTTAATTGCCCCACCGGCTACGGTGTAAGTATTCCCCACGCAGTGGGTTGGATGAAGCTAGAAATGCTGTATTCTTCCTCCGATGAAATAATAAAAGAGGCAATGCCTCTAATCAATGCCTCCGATGAGAAAAAAAGTAATAAACCTCCTTCAATGAGTAGAATATCCTCCTTCAAAAAGGATATGTATATGCCTAAAAGTTACTGTCCATTATTAGAACTATCGGGTATGAGCCAAAAGCCAGTAGCCACAGGATAATTGTCTCACCAGCTATGATGCTCTATATTTGCACCTGTTTTAATAAGTTGAAACAATGAAAGCAATACACTTTAATGGAGCAGGTGGTGCAGAGGTTATAGCGCTTGTAGAGGTACCTATACCTACTCCTCAGCACGATGAGCTCCTTATCAAGGTGCATACGGCGGGGATTAATGGTCCAGATGTAATGCAAAGAAAAGGGCTTTATGCCCCTCCGAAGGGGGTAACCGAAATCCCAGGACTTGAGGTTTCGGGTACGGTGGTGCAGTCCGATAGTGCTGGGACTTTTGCTGTAGGGCAGGAGGTTTGCGCCCTTATACAAGGCGGAGGCTATGCCGAATATGCCGTTGCCAAAGCAGAAAATACGGTTCCCATTCCTACGAGGCTTTCCCTCACCGAAGCTGGAGGTTTCTTAGAAACTTTTATAACGGTCTGGGCACACCTCTTTCAATTTGCGGGCTTTACGGAGGGTAAATCTATCCTTATCCACGGGGGTGCATCGGGGATTGGCACTACGGCTACGATGCTTGCAAAGGCTTTTGGTGTTAGTCAGATTTTTACTACCGTATCGAATAAAGAAAACCAAATCCGCAGTGTGGAATTAGGAGCTGATATAGCCATAAATTACCGAGAGGAAGATTTTGTGCAGGTAGTGAAACAGCATACCGAAGGTAGAGGGGTAGATTATGTGCTCGACTTGATAGCGGGCACTTATGTACAGCGAAATTATGATGTAGCGGCAATGTACGGAACCATCGTTCAAATAGGCGTGATGCAAGGCAAAGCTCCAGAAGTAGATTTCTTCCCAATGCTCGCCAAAAGGCTTACGCACCTTGGGGCTACGCTCCGCTCGCAGTCGCCATAGCAGAAAGCACAGGTATTACAAGCCTTGCAGGAGAAGGTGTATCCGCTTATTTTGCAGGGGAGCATTAAACCTGTTATTCATAAAGCATTCCCTCTAAGCAAAGCGAGAGATGCTCACGAAGAGCTCGACAAAGGTGGGCACTTCGGCAAGTTTGTACTTAATATAAGTGAACCTTAGGTCAAGGAAAATGAACTTGAGGTCAATCAAAATAAAAATTGGGTCAAGCAAAATGAACATTGGGTCAAAGAAAATCATCTTCGGGTCAATGAAAATGAATAAGTGCCTCACCGGCTACGGTGTTGGGTCAAGGAAAATGGAGATTAAGGCTGTACAGCTTTTATGATGGCTTTCAATATTATTCTAAAATATTAAATTTGTATCTTAAATAACCAAAAAATGTTTTACAATCACCAAGAGATAGAGAAAAAATGGCAGAAGTATTGGCAGGAGCACCAGACCTTTAATGCCAGCCAGCCCACCAACAGCGAGAAACCCAAGTACTATGTGCTGGATATGTTCCCCTATCCGTCGGGTGCGGGGCTGCATGTGGGGCATCCGCTGGGGTATATTGCGAGTGATATTTATGCGAGATTTAAAAGGCATCAGGGCTATAATGTGCTGCATCCTGTGGGGTACGACAGCTTTGGTCTCCCTGCCGAGCAGTATGCGATACAGACGGGGCAGCACCCAGCCATTACCACTAAAGAGAATATCAACCGATACGAGCAGCAGCTCCGTAAGATAGGCTTTTCCTTTGATTGGAGCAGGGAGCTCCGCACATCAGATGCTTCGTATTATCAATGGACGCAGTGGATATTTATTCAGCTCTTCCACTCTTGGTACAATAAGGCGAATGATAGGGCGGAGTGCATCAGCACGCTCGTTCAGCACTTGGAGAAGCACGGTACTGAGGGGCTTTTCGCAGCACAATCTGAGGCACTTGATTTCTCTGCCGAGCAGTGGAAAGCCTACACCGAAACCACAAAGCAGGAAATCCTACTCAATTATCGTATGGCGTATCGTGCCGAGACTACTGTTAATTGGTGCCCTGCGCTCGGTACTGTACTCGCAAATGATGAGGTGAAAGATGGTAAGTCCGAACGAGGAGGCTATCCCGTATTCCAAAAGAAAATGATGCAGTGGTCTATGCGCATCACAGCCTATTCCGATAGATTATTAAAAGGTCTTGAGGGCTTGGATTGGTCAGAAGCCGTGAAAGAAAGCCAGAGGAACTGGATTGGGAAATCCGAAGGAGCATCTGTGAGATTCAAGGTGCAAGGTACGGAGGAGTATATAGAAGTCTTCACTACTCGACCAGATACGATTTTCGGGGTGTCATTCATTACCCTCGCTCCCGAGCACCAGCTTGTAAAATTCATTACCTCTCCCGAGCAGAAGCAGGCAGTGGAGGAATATATTGAAGCTACCTCCAAACGCTCCGAGCGCGAAAGAATGGCAGATGTGAAGAACATCTCTGGGGTCTTTACTGGGGCGTATGCCGAGCATCCGATTACCCAAGAGCCTATTCCTATTTGGCTGGGAGATTATGTGCTTGCGGGCTATGGTACAGGTGCCGTAATGGCTGTCCCTTGCGGTGATGATAGAGACTATGCCTTTGCTCAACACTTTAATATCAGTATTAAAAATATATTTGATAAAGACCTTTCTGACGGGGCTTATACGAATAAGGAGGGGATGATTTATCAGAACTCCGACTTCCTCAATGGAGAAACCGATTTTAATAAAGCTACCGATACCGTGCTTAAGTATTTGGAGAGCCATAATGCAGGGAAACGACAAACCAATTACCGACAAAGAGATGCGATATTCTCCCGCCAAAGGTATTGGGGAGAGCCCGTGCCTGTCTATTACGAAGATGGTGTGCCTTATACTCTGCCTGTTTCAGCCCTCCCTCTCGAGCTTCCAGAGGTGGAGAAATACCTCCCAACAGAAGATGGAGACCCGCCACTCGGCAATGCAAAAGCGTGGTATTGGGATGAGATTAATCAATGCGTAGTTCCTGCTCCACAAGACCCATCAAAGGCAGGGGATAGGGTTTTCCCATTAGAACTCTCCACGATGCCAGGCTGGGCAGGGAGCTCTTGGTACTTCCTCCGATATATGGACGCTCATAACGAGGATTCGTTTTGTGATAAGGCGATTTCTGATTATTGGGGGCAGGTAGATCTCTACATTGGCGGAAGCGAGCACGCTACGGGGCATCTTTTATACTCCAGATTCTGGACGATGTTCCTCTACGATAGAGGCTTTATCTCCCATTCCGAGCCATTCCAAAAGATGATTAACCAAGGGATGATTTTAGGGATGAGTGCTTTTGTGTATAGAATAGAGGGTACAAATCAGTTCGTATCAAAAGGGTTTTCCAAAGATTATAGCACCCAAAGGATACCTATCGATATATCATTACTAAAAGGTACGAGTGATGAACTGGATATTGAGAAATTCAAACAGTGGAGAAAGGAGTTTAATGATGCAGAATTTATACTTGAAGACGGTAAATACATTACCGAGAGAGAGGTAGAAAAGATGTCTAAATCCAAGTATAATGTAGTAAATCCCGATGATATTTGCGAAGAATATGGAGCTGACTGCTTGCGGCTGTATGAGATGTTCCTCGGGCCACTCGAGCAGTCAAAACCTTGGAATACTCAGGGGCTAAGCGGGGTATATGGCTTCCTTAAAAAGTTCTATAACCTCTACTTTGATGGGGATGCGTTCTCTGTTTCCGACGAAGCGCCTACCAAACCCGAACTGAAAGTCTTCCACACACTCATCAAGAAAGTGGTGTATGATATAGAGCATTTCTCCTTTAATACCTCTGTATCGCAGTTTATGATTGCGGTTAATGAACTTCAAAAGATGAAATGCAACAAGCGAGAGATATTAGAGCCATTGGCTGTGCTTATATCGCCTTATGCACCGCATCTTTGCGAGGAGCTTTGGAGCCTTTTGGGGCATAGCGAAAGCGTGGATTTTGTGCCTTTCCCTGTACTTAACGAAAGCTACCTTGTGGAAGATGAGATAGAATATCCTGTGAGTTTTAATGGTAAGATGAGGTTTAAACTGCCTTTCTCTGCTGCGCTTTCCAAAGAGGAAATAGAGGCATTGGTAGTGAAAGACGAGCGGGTTATTCAGCAGTTAAATGGTAATCAACCCAAGAAAATCATCGTAGTTCCTAAGAAGATTATCAATATTGTGGTATAAGAATGCAGGGGTTTTGGTGATTGCTTAATCAATAAAAATAAGCCGTAATATTTTTAATTTTATACTGATTATTGTCTAATTGACAAAAGTTAGAAAAAAAAGAGGATTAAATTGTAGATATAATAATGGGTTTTTAAGTATTTGTTAGGTAAAATTATCTGAATATTGCTTTAAATATTTGGAGTATAAGTTTTTTTTTACTTTACTTTACGCCCTCAAAAAAAGATAAAAATAATAATTATAATTTTAGTTTAACTATGGAAATGAATGTTTCAAACGAGCTTGTAGAAGTGGCTCAAAAGAAAAAAGGAGGTCTTAAACCCGCGATTATTTTACCAATACTTTATGTAATTGCATTATCTATTTATGTTTTCGTATTAGGTAATCCAGGAAACTTTAAAGCTGATCCAAGACTTACAGGTGCTTCTGTAGCTTTGGCTGATGTGGAATCTAAGGAATTAACACCTGAAGGCTTTATGGGGATTATCTATATGGGGGGGCCTGTTGTACACATCCTTATTCTCTTTATGATTACCGTAATTGTATTCTCTTTCGAAAGATTTTTCGTTTTAAATAGAGCACAAGGTAAAGGTAATCTTGATGCTTTCGTAATAAAAGTAAGGTCTTTACTTAATCAAAACAAAGTTGATGAAGCTCTTGAAGAATGCGACAGACAGCAAGGCACTGTGGGAAATGTGGTGAGAGAAGGGCTTACAACTTATAAGGCATTAGCTAAAGACACAACCCTAAATAAAGAACAAAAAATGGCTGCACTCAATAAGTCTATTGAGGAAGCTACAACCCTTGAAATGCCAATGCTTGAAAAGAATATGATGATTCTTTCCACTCTTGGTACAGTGGCTACGCTTGTGGCGCTACTCGGTACCGTAATCGGTATGATTAAGGCGTTTCACGCATTAGGTTCAGGTGGTGGTACGCCAGATGCAGCAGCTCTTTCTATCGGTATCTCAGAAGCATTGATTAATACTGCATTAGGTATCGGTACTTCTGCGATTGCGATTATCCTTTATAACTTCTTTACTTCTAAAATTGATGGAATGACTTATAAAATTGATGAAATATCAATGTCTATCCAGCAATCTTTTGCAGAATTCAACTAAGAATCTGCCTACTTGAAGTTTATAAGTTAAATAAAAATCCAAAAGAATAATGGCGAGAATAAAACCAAAAAGACACGGTGTAGTAACAGATATGACGGCGATGTGTGATGTTGCCTTCCTGTTACTGACCTTCTTTATCCTCACCACACAGTTTAAAAAACCTGATGTGGAGCAGATAAAACCGCCATCTTCTATTTCAGAAAAGCTACTCCCAGATGCGAGTTTGATGACCATTAATATAACCCCAGAAGGAAAATTCTACTTCCAGCCTGTGGAAAATGGTTCAGAAAGGATAAAGCTCCTCGAAGCGATGGGAGAGAAATATAAAGTGAATTTTACAGATGAAAATAAAGTAGCATTCACTAAGGTTACAGCTATTGGAGTCCCAATGTCTAAACTAAAAGGCTTTTTAGAGCTTTCAGAAGATGAGCAGAAAAATGTGAAAGCGGACGGAATTCCGCTCGATAGTACAAAGAGAGAATTAATTGATTGGGTACAGCAAAGCCTTAATGTAAATGGTAGCTATAAAATGGCAGTAAAAGGCGATGTGAATACCAAATACCCTAAGGTAAAAGACCTCTTTGAAGGTTTGAGAGAGATTAATTTCCTCCAGTTTTGGTTGATTACAACTCAGGAATCTAACTAAATAAAGAATTGAGAAATGGCAGAAGTACAAGTAAAAGAAGACAGCGGAAAGGGCGGTAAAGTCCGCTCCAAGAAGCAGAGCACGAGGGTAGATATGACCCCGATGGTAGACTTGGGTTTCCTATTGATTACATTCTTTATGTTTACCACTACATTTAGCAAACCTAATGTAATGGACTTAGGATTACCTGCAAAACCAAAAGATGAAACTCAACAATTGGAAAAGAAAGAAATTGATTTATCAAATTCCATATCTCTGATTTTGGGTAAAGACGATAGAATTTTCTACCACCAGCAAGACAAAGAAAGTCTAAATGAGCAAAACCTTATGGAGACCAACTTTGACCGTGAGGGGGTAAGAAAAGTAATTGAGCAAGCTAAGGCTAAGGCTAAAGATAAAAGTATATTTACAGTTATCATTAAGCCTACAGATGATGCGGTATATAAAAACTTTGTAGATCTTTTAGATGAAATGGCGATTACAGGTAATGAAAGATACGGTGTAACCGAAATCAAGACTTGGGAAAAGCCAATTTATGATAAAAAAGCAGGAAATCCTGCATCTGCAAACTAATCTTAATTATAGACGATTATGGCTAATGATATACAATACAATGAACAAAATCTGTCTTTAGATGAAATTGTATTTGAAAACAGAAATAAAGACTATGGTGCATACGACCTTAGATTTAATTATGCTAAGATATTGACCAAGTCATTTATTATCGGTACGGTTCTTTTCCTCGTATTGGCGCTTACTCCTCTTATCTATGTAACGATTGAGAGACTTACAGCTCCAGCAGCAAAGGAGGTAGATTCTGTATTAATCAATATAGAAGATGACCTGCCAGAAGAGGAAGAAATTATAGAAGAGCCGGAAGATACTCCGCCACCGCCACCACCTCAGCAGGAGGAACCACCTCAGCAGGAGATTATTCAGAACTTGGTTCCAGAACCTACAAAAGCTCCTAAGGTAGAAACTCCACCGCCACCAATCAGTGTGCAGACCCAAACCACTACTGGAGCGGTGAATCAAGAGGGGGTAAAAGCGCCATCAAGCTATACACCACCGCCACCACCGCCATCCGGTACAGGAAAAGGCACTACAGTGGAAGTAAAACCACAAGTTTCTACTACTGAAGTTTATCAAACCGTAGATCAGGAGGCGGAATTTACAGGTGGAGGGCTCAATGGCTTCCGTAGAAAGTTCCAAGAGAATTTTGATAATGAATCTATGGAAGGTGAGGGTACCGTAAAAACAGAAATCACCTTCGTGGTAGAGAGAGATGGAACCATTTCCAGCGTAAAGGCTACGGGTTCAAATACAGCATTTAATAAAGAAGCAGAAAGAACCATTAAGTCCATCAAGCAGAAATGGAATCCAGGTAAAGTAAATGGGCAAGCAGTAAGATCGCGATACAGATTCCCAATTACAATGCAGTTTGAATAATTTTTATAATTATTTATAGAGAGAGAAGTCTTAGGGCTTCTCTTTTTTTATTATTTTTGTGGCTATGATGTTTAACTGGCTATCTCTGGTAACAGGCTTTTTCTATATCGTAATGGGAGTCGTCGTTATCACATACAAATTTTTTATCAATCGTTTGGAAACCACCACTGCTTATGCTTTGGGGGCACTGCTCATCGCCTATGGTATTTTCAGAATATTTAGGGCTATTTATAAAATTAGGAAAAACAAAAATGAAAAAAATTCTTCCCGTTTTTAGTCTCATCTTCCTCCTCATCATTTCCTGTTCAAAAAAAGAAGAGAAAATGATAGATTTCAATAAAGGGAAAATTACCATACTTACAGATGACTCCTTTAAAAGTGTGGTAGAAGCATTGGCAGATGCCTATATGATACGCTACCCACAAACAGAAGTAAGTGTAGAGGTAATGAAAGAAGACTTAGCTCTTTCAAGGCTAATGAAAAATGAAGCCAAGCTCATCGCTATTTCAAAACCATTGACTGAGAAAGAAAAATCGGAGTATGAACAGATTATGGAGACGAAGTTTCAACCTGATTATTTCGCTGCCGATGCAGTGCTTTTCATTACCCATAAAAACTCAGCCCGAGAAAGTATTTCGGTTGAAGAAATAAAGGCAGAACTGCTTTCAGATAAGAAGAATTTTGTATTTGATGGGAATAATTCCAGCAATCTGAATTTTATTTCGGATAAAATTGGGCATAAACCTTCGGAATTGAAGTATTATGTGATGAATGGTAATGAAAATGTAATCCAAACTTTGGAAAAGCACCCCGATAAGATTGGAGTTATAAGCCTGAATACCATCAGCAGACAATATAATAAGCAAATGCAAGAGCTCAGAAACTCAGTGAAAATCTTACCTGTGCAGTCTGAGGGGCAGTTCATCTTCCCGGAAGGGCAAAACCTTAGCGAGATGAAGTACCCTTTCACAAGATTGGTCTATTTCCTCTATAATGAAGGAGGCTTTGGTGTAGCAAAAGGTATTGTTCGTTTTTCTTGTACTCAAAAGGGACAGTTAGTAGTAGAGAAAGAGGGACTTCAGCCTTACAACCTCTATAAAAGAGAGGTGAGAATGAATTAGCAGAGGCTTTTCCTCGCTTAAAAAACAAATGATAGATTTAGTAAAGAAAATAAAAGCACAGGAGCTTTGGGGAGAGGAGGCGCATCGGTTGTATTCGCCACCGTACCGTACCGTCTATACCTATGATGAGATTCTGCAAAGAAATCCGAAGCAGGCAGCCGTCAATATCTTATTTTATTTAAAGGATGGTGAGTGGTACTTTCCGCTAATGCTCCGCTCAAAGAATATACATGATACCCACAGCGGGCAGGTATCTCTCCCTGGTGGGCAGTATGAGGAGGGAGACCTTAGCTTTGAGGAGACCGCCATCCGAGAGACGAATGAGGAGATGGGAATAGACAGGCACTACATCCGCATTATTAGGCGTCTTTCGCCTATTTATGTACAGCCGAGCAACTTCTATGTGCATACTTTTATTTCTTATACCAAGCGAAACCCTATTTTCAAACTCCAAAAATCCGAAGCCGTAGAACTGATAGAATTTCCCGTTTCTGAGCTGCTCATACAGCCAGAACCTCCAACATTAATGGCGCTTCCTTCTGCGGGAAATACCGAAGTACCCGCTATTCAATTTAAAAATCATATCATCTGGGGAGCGACTTCTATGATACTCTCCGAGCTTAGGCACTTGCTTAAAAATTTGTAAATTTGGCACTCTAATTATTCTAATGGCTAAGAAAAATATCTTTTTTGATGCATTTGGTACGCCTTATTTCTTGAAAAGGTTAATCATTTTCATCTTTGGGCTTATTTCCTATCGTAGGTTCAATGGTTTTAATAAACTGAAAATATCAGGAAGCGAAAATTTGGTGGATTTACCCGATACCAATGTACTCTTCGTTTCTAATCATCAAACCTATTTTGCCGATGTGGCAGCTATGTATCACGCGTTTTGTGCAGTGAATAATGGCTATCTCAATACCATAAAAAACCCAATCTACCTTCTTAATCCAAAGGTTGATTTTTATTATGTAGCAGCAAAGGAAACGATGAATAACGGCCTGCTGGCGCGGATTTTTAAGGTCGCAGGAGCCGTTACCGTAAAGAGAACCTGGCGCTCCGAAGGTAAAAATGTAAATCGTATGGTAGATATGAGCGAGGTGGAGAATATTATGAAAGCCCTTGATAATGGCTGGGTGATTACCTTCCCACAGGGGACTACTTCTGCTTTTGCACAGGGCAGAAAGGGAACAGCCAAGCTCGTAAAAAGCCAGAAACCCATCGTAGTGCCGATTAAAATTAATGGCTTCAGAAGGGCGTTTGATAAAAAAGGCCTCAAACTGAAAGTTACAGGCGTAAAACCGACAATGGAGTTTAAAAAACCTTTAGAACTAGACTATGAAAACGAATCTACGCAGGATATTTTAGATAAAATAATGATTGCCATAGAGCAAACCGAAGACTTCAATCTACTGCACCAGTACGATAAGGAGCAAGAACTAAAAAAACAACAGGAAACTCAAATACAACCTTAATAAAAGTGGATTATAAACAACTCTCAGCGCTTTCGGAAGGCAAAACCCGAGTGATACTTTTCGGCTTGCATCCCAAAATCTCACAGCTTATACGCTATGTTTTGGACTATCACGAAAAAGAATATGATTATGTGAGTTCGGAAGAGGCTATCCTCAATGGAAAAGATTTTTTCATCTTGGAAACCGATGATGCTAATGCTCCTCAGCATTTTCCACCTACGATTATCTTTATAGGGAGCCAATCGCAGACAGAGAACTATTCGGATATGCTTGCCAGCATCACCCAAGGGGGAATATTGGTCTATCCAGACTTTGTAATGCCTTTGGAGCACGCCGTATATCAGTCCCTCAACTATTTCAGGAAGATGGGCTACAAAGCTCCAGATGCTCAAATTTCAGATTTTTCCTCCATACTGAATACCGACTTTGGTAAGGTCAAAATCGCATTATCAGATAAAGAGATTTTAAAAGACATAGATGGTGCAAAGTATTTCTGCCAGCAATTGGGTATTATGGAAGATGAATTTTATGATGCCGTTTCGGTATGGGAGTGAGTTAATATATAAGGATTTGGCTTATTGGGATAAATTTGTATATTTATCCCAATAATTTTTTACGCATTATGATAAATTATTCAACCATTGAAGAAGCTGTCTCCGAAATTAGGAGCGGAGAGAGGGTATTCCTCCACGGATCAGCTTGTACGCCTACCGTTATCATAGATGAAATGGCAAGACAGGCACCGCGTTTGAAAGATGTAGAAGTAGTCTCCATTACCTTGCAAGGGGACATAGAGATTGCTAAGCCTCAGTATGAGGATAGTTTTATAATGAATTCTTTTTTTGTTTCCTCACCCCTTCGCGAGGGTGTTAATCAAGGTAAGGGCAATTTTATCCCCGCATTCCTTAGCGAGATACCGCTTATTTTCCAGAATGTAATGCCTCTGGATGTGGCGGTAGTTACCGTTTCCCCGCCAGATAAGCACGGCTATTGTACTTTGGGAACTTCGGTAGATGTTACCAGAAGTGCAGTAGATCTTGCCAAAAAGATTATCGCAGTGGTGAATCCTAAAATGCCGAAGACCCACGGTCAGGGCTTGATTCATTATACAAAATTTACTAAGGCTGTCCTCCACGAATCCGAGCTTCTCACCATAGACTATCGCTCAAAAATCACCGATATAGAAATGAAAATTGGGCAAAATATTGCGGGGCTTATAGACGACAGGGCTACCCTACAAATGGGTATCGGTACTATTCCAGACGCTACTTTGCTCTATTTAAACAACCATAAAGACCTCGGGATACATACAGAGATGCTCAGCAATGGGGTGATAGACCTCATTAAAAACGATATCGTAAATAATAAGTATAAGGGGCTTCATAATAACCGTACGGTAACCTCATTCTGCTTTGGTGAGAGGGAGCTCTACGATTATGTGGATGATAACCCAGCCGTAGTATTTATGGATGTAAGGCATACCAATGACCCTATCCAAATTATGAAAAATAAGAAGCTCCACGCCATTAATTCTGCGATAGAGATAGATATTACGGGGCAGGTATGTGCAGATTCTATTGGGACTTATCAGTACAGCGGTATCGGGGGTCAGGTAGATTTTATGCGCGGTGCAGCACTGAGCGAGGGCGGTAAGCCGATTATGGCAATCACCTCCCGAACCAAAAAAGGCCTCCCAAGAATTGTCCCAACCCTCAAAGAAGGTGCAGGGGTAGTTACCACCCGAGGGCATATCCACTATGTAGTTACTGAGTATGGCGTAGCCTACCTCTATGGTAAGAATTTCAGGCAAAGGGCAAAGGCGCTTATAGACATCGCTCACCCAGACGACAGGGAATACCTTACCGAGCAAGCCTTCAAACGATACAGAACACTTTAAGCTATCATTGGTAGCACCTTTACTTCTTGATAAAAGCCCTCATAGAGGGCTTTTTTTTCGGTACACCTTGCAGGTGATGCACTCGTTAGCACGAGGGGCAATTATTTTACGCCTTATATATATAAGGTATAGAAATTTGAAAATTCATTACAAGGTGAATCAACATTGTCGGAGACCTCCGATGATGTTAGCGAGGTGAATCAAGATGTTCGCAGGTCTGTGAATTACACACGCAATATGGGCAAGATTAAAAATATAAATTATTACGCTGTTTCAGCTTGTTTTATTATTAATTTCGCAAAAAATTGATGA
>ERZ773072.110-NODE-110-length-47379-cov-3.762552_pt1 | contig 47379 bp, 42 predicted proteins | sample MGYA00580617_ERZ773072 | MGnify/ENA primary metagenome ERZ773072 (study PRJEB29015, sample SAMEA2737970) | human oral metagenome | biome: human oral; feature: human-associated habitat; material: dental | place: China | collected 2122 ...
TCGAAAAGCGGTATGGGGCAACTCATCGAGGGTTCGAATCCCTCTCTCTCCGCCACAACTACTTAAGATGAAAATAACCATTCTCTCAATCGGTAAAAAGAACGAACCCTGGATTCAACCAGGCGTTTTTCGTTTTTTAGAGCGTCTGAGAACGCCGTTTGCCGCAGAGATGGTAATTCTACCACATTCAAGCTTTGAAGGCGACAGAGCGCGCCAAGAAGAGTCAGAACGATTATTATCACGGCTAAAAGACAGCGATTTTACAATTTTACTAGACGAACGCGGTAAAAACCTTAGTTCGCCAGAATTATCTAGCTTAATCTTACAGAACAATACTAAGCATATCGTTTTTATTATCGGCGGCGCTTACGGCGTTAATGAAGTAATGCGCCAGCGAGCCAATATAACTTGGTCGTTATCAAAACTGGTATTTCCGCATCAACTAGTCCGCCTTATCCTGGCAGAGCAGCTGTACCGCGCGCAGGAAATAGCCAAAGGCGGCCGCTATCACCATCAGTGATTTATATGTTGCCATGCCTGGCAATAACCGCCGCCTGGACGTTTTCAGCGCCCGCCTGTCTCAAGCAGTCAGCTGCCGCCGCTAAGGTTGAGCCTGTCGTAAAGATATCGTCGATTATTACATATAATTTCTTTTGATCAACCGGCTTAGACACCTCGAAGAACTCTTTAGCTTGCCGCTTTCTTTGGCGCGACGACCTGGCAGCATGCTGGACGACATTATTGCGGCGGCGAAGCAGGGAAGAATAGCCGACCTTCCGCTTTCTGGCCAGATGTTTGGCAATAAGCCGCATATGGTCGTAACCGCGGCGGCGCATATTCCTGGACGTCGTGGGAATCGGCACGATAATTGTGCCAGGCGGCAATTTCGCCGGCAAAGCAGAGTCAAGCAAATCACCCAAAACACTTGCTGCTGCCTGAACCCGGCGAAATTTGTAATCGTCAATAATCTTAGCTATTGATCCGCGGCGATACCCAAAACACCACAGTATATCGTACGGCTGCTGGTGATTATCGCAAAGATTGCCTGTTTTTAGCAAATTGCCACACAAAACACACAATTGAAACCTTTGTTTGGTGATGTGTTTTTTACAACTTTGGCATAAAATATATCCAGTTTTACCGCACTCGCAACAGTGGTGAGGAGCGATAATTGATAAGATCTGGTCAAACATCGTAATTTATACTTTTACAACCTCTAGTGTTGATTATACCGCATATAACAGCTATAATTGTAATAGACTACTGTCATGAGCCTATTATATAAACAGTGGAGGAGATTATGGCCCGCAAACAAGATGATAATCTATTACTGGACGATGAACTGACAGCGGCGTTCCTGGGGAGCGACGACAGTTCAATGCCAGAGCCAGAGCCGGTGGATAGCGACGACACCGTTACTGCTACGGCAGCTGTCGCGGCAACCGACGAGACTTGGGAAGATTCTGAAAATTTAATGGGGCAGCTGGCTGTCGATGTGTTTGAAACAGAAAATGAGCTGGTTATTAAAGCCCGTACCGCCGGTGTTGACCGCAACGATTTGGACGTTAGCATTTCCGACGGGATTTTAACTATCAGCGGCACATTATCAAGCGGCGACGAAGGCGATGTACGCAACTGGCATATCCAGGAGTGCTACTGGGGCGAGTTTAGCCGCACCTTACCGCTGCCAACCGCCGTCAACGAAGAAGGCGTTAAGGCAGAGTTAAAAGACGGCGTATTGACAATCACCTTTGAGAAAATCAAGCAGGAAAGAGCTAAGAAGATTAAGGTTTTGTAAGACCTCTAAGAAATTTAACAAGAATAAAAATAAAACCCCGAGACTATCTCGGGGTTAATTATTTAGCAAAGTTCTCTTGCTGCTAATTAATTGCCAATCTTCTCAATGACAAAGTTGACAATTGCATACGCCAGAATAGCAATAATTAGACCAATCACCGCATATATAATAGTGTTCTTCGCCGACGTTACCTTATTAGTATCTCCAGCTGAGGTCGTATATTTAATACCGCCCCAAACCAGCATAATCACTGACAAAATACCAACAATCCACAGAATAATATTAACGACATCTTTCACCAACGAATTAGCATCTCCCACGCCGTCTTTCATGCCCTCACCCTTAGCATCATTAGCACCACCCTGCAGGCTATATTCAGCATTAGCAGCTGGCGCAACAGCTAAAGCAACTACCGGCACCATCAGTAGCCCCGCCAGTAACACTTTCATTTTTTTCATTTGCTTATTCTCCTTTAGTTAATCTTACGTCTTTTATTGTACAGCTTTACGCGGTATGTTGCAATATAATCGGCGCACATCACAGTCCAGGTCTAAGCGCACCGCTGCCTGAGCCACCAGCAGTAGCACCGCCAGCAGCACCAGCACCAGCACCGCCAGCAGCAGCTGCTGCTGCGGCTGCTGCACGCTTTTTCTCCTCGTCTTTTAATCTTCTTTCCTCCTCTTTTTTTAATCTTTCTTTTTCTCGAGCTTTTTCTAGTTCAAGACGTCGTTGCAATGCAGTACCTATAATACCAGGAGAAGGACTATGAACAGTAATACGGCTACCACCGCCAGGAGTACGAAGAGCCCCGCCAGCAGCACCAAGTACGCCAGCAGCAGCCCCGCCAGAGCCGCCGCTGGAGCCACCGGATAATGATTTACCAGCGCGCCCACCAGAGCCACCGCCGGAGCCACCAGAGCCACCGCCGGAGCCACCAGAGCCACCACCAGAGCCACCGCCAGAGCCACCACCAGAGCCACCGCCAGCCAACGAGGATCCACCGCCAGAAGATTTGCCTGCTGACGATACATCTAGGCGCTCCATAATAAAGTTAACGATTGAATACGATAAAATAGCAATAGTAAGACCAACGATAGCATATGTTAAAGAGCTTTTTGCCGAAGCAACCTTACTAGCATCGCCAGCCGTAGTTATATATTTGAATCCACTCCATACAATCATAATCACCGCTACAATACCAACCACCCAAATTAGAATGTTTGATACTGTACGGATAACACCGTTACTGCCATCGATTTGTTTGTTTTTCATCTCATCAGTAGTTGCAGCATTTATACCCGATGAAACCTGAGCAGAAGCGTTACTACTAACCATAGACAAGCCTAGCACACTGGCTATACCCAATGATACAAGCGCTAAAAAAATTATTTTTTTCATTTTACCTTCCTTCTTTTTTATCTAACTTGATTAAATACAGTGTCAATGATTGCTGAGGCAAAAATAGCAACTACCAAACCGACCGCTGCATACAATACTGTATTTCTGGCTCTTGATACCTTTGAACTGTCGCCATTTGCCGTCGCAAACAAAATACCACCAATAACTATAGCAATGACTGATATCACGCCGACAGCCATCAGTAGTAGCCTGGATACACTATTTATCATTGAGTTGACCTTAGTCTCGCCCTCATTCTTGTTTTGGCAATACAATGCAGAACCATTATCCCCGGAGCAGACGTCGATAGCAAACACGCTGGCAGATGGCGCAAACAAGACACCGATTAAAACCGCGGGCGTAAAAAATATTTTTAATAGCTGCTTCATAAGCTTGTACCTTTCTTATGTAAACCTTACGATAATAAATTTTACAATAACAAACGCGCTGGAAACAACGATAAGCCCGATAGACGAATAAAGAATGGCATTCTTTGCTTTGGCGGTTTTCGCCGGATCACCCAGGGATAGGGCATAGTTAATCCCAGCGACAATCACAATAATAACCGCCACCGAACCGGCAATCATAAACACCAAATCAACAATCCGGTTAAGGGCTGCGTTGTCTAAATTGTTATTTGGTATACCCAGAGATGAACTGTCGCCCAGCAAGCCTGCTAAAAAATATAAATATCTCATAACTTACATACCTATCCTTGACGATATCAGGTTAACAATAGCAATTGCAGCGATAGTAACTATCAAACCAACGACTGCACTTAACATTGTCTTCTGGGCGCGAGCAGCTTTTTCCGGCGAGCCAACACTGCTCATCATTAAAAAACCGCCATACATAATATAGCCGGTAACGATATAACCGACAATCTGGAACATATCATCAACAATATTCAAAACAATCTTCCAGATAAAGTTAGCCTGAGCATCGGTCCCGTCGCCAGGCCTTTTTATATTGCACGAAGAATCAGTCAATCCGCTGTACCACGGTTTCAGCGTTAAAATCCGCCCTCTGTCAGAGCATTCATCAGCAAAAGCGCGGCTGCTTGAAAAAACAACACTGTGGCCGCAGGCGCCGAATATAACCAAAAAGACCGCTATCACAGCTTTTTTCATCAGAAAACTCCTCCCGGAACCAGAAAATTCAATAGCGCCGCCATAAACGCGAAACAGAGCATGCCGATAACGGTATTAACCCAAATTGTCCTCGCTTTGCTGACTTTATCAGGGCTACCTTCGGACGTCGAATACAATACTGCGCCATATATCACCGCGCCGACCGCTAAAACACCAACACCAGCCGTCATGATCTGAATAACCATTTTTATAACGTTAAAAATAACCTCCTGTCCGTCAGCTCCATCGCACGCAATGACCGATGTCCCGGCACTGCCGCATTTTTTCGGCGGCTCCTCTGCAAACGCCAGTTGCGAAAACAGTACGCTAGCAACAGCGGTCGCTATAACAGTCAAGATAATGATATTTCTTTTTATCATAAACAATTCTCTGATTAAAATTGTAAAATAGCCGGGGAAAAAATGCAAATAGTTTCTTGAAAAGAGCGGGGATGTTTGCTATTATGACTACTGTCAGATGCGCTCGTAGTGAAGTTGGCCTATCACGCCTCCCTGTCACGGAGGAGATCGCCGGTTCGAATCCGGTCGAGCGCGCCACAATAATTCGTCCCTTACATAAAGGGCATTTTTTATTTATACTAATTAAATACCGCGCCTGCTGTTTGGTTGGCGCGGTATTTACGTTATTATCTCCAGCTAGTAATCCGGGTCTGAATAGTCCTTGACACGCTCCGTACCGCCAGCCGCACAGAGCTGAACGCTATCAACCCCCCGGGCGATAATATTAGTACGCGGATCGTCGCCCACATAAAACTGGATGGCCGTTATTCCGCTTCTTCTGTTATAGTTGCCGCCAGAATGCTCAGCCTCGCTGTCGTCATAAGCGCCAACCACCGGCTGCGTTCCCGCTAATTTTGAGGTAGTCCACCAGTTCATGCATTCTTCTGCCTGTTCCGGCGACTCCACCTGCCTGGCTCTTTCAGAGACAAACGCCTTCAACTTATTTGCTGCCTTCTCGTCGCTTGTCGCGGCACGACACACCATCCAAAACACTTTCTCATACGTACCCTTATCTATCTTCCGATTTGCCTCATCCACCTTGTCGTACAACTCTATATCCAGAGCTAATCCCTGCGCATACTGGCATAACACGCCAAGCGCCTCCCAAATATTTTCGGCTTTTTTTCGACGCTCAGTCAGCGGAGGAGCCTCAATAATGGCTACGTCCTGCCGATAATCATTATCGTCGAAAAGTCCGCCAAGACCAGGTACGTCAGGATGTTCCACCGCAGCAACGGTATCCGACAACCAGTGGCGAAGTTCTCCATCATTGACCTCGCCAGCGTCATACCGATCGGCCAGTTCTGTAACCGTAAACGGTTCCAAAGTATCAGGTTCGTTGATTTTCTGTAGCCGCCCATTCTCTCTACTCCAACCGCTTTTTATGTAAATAACGCCTGGACCGGCATGTGCTTTTTCATCTCCCTCGGGACGATATCTAGGGACCTCAGTATACACCTGGTCAAAGTTTAGCTTATTATACGTATCATAATTCTTCTCGCGGTTATTTTCTTTTTCCGGCACACTTCCACCCGAATCCGTCTCGCCAGCACCGCAGGCAGCCAGAGTAAGCAACCCTCCAACAGCCACAGCGCCAGCCAACAGCTCCCTTCGGGGAATTCCTGGACGCTTTGCTCTTTCTCCACCTGTTAAGTATTTATCTGAACCGCTTGGGCTATGTTCATGTGCCATAACGCTTGGGGCTCCTCTCCTCTGGACACACCAGAATTATAAATAAACTCTCCTCAGCATGGGCTGATTAGTCTTATTATAATATATGCACCATAAAATGCAAGAAAAATTACCGCCAGGCAGTATACCACAAACCAGGTAATATATGCTACAATTCTAAACATATGCGGTATCTTCGTGTAAAAAGCCTGTTATTAGCCATCATGATGTCAGTAGCCGCCGTGGCGGTTGTACTGCCGAGGAGTGCGTATGCTCAGCCAGGAGTAGCACCAGCCGAGAACGATATAGAAAAATGTACGGTTCATGGCTGGACGTGGGGTCAACACGGCGACCCTACTGATGGATATTGGTGTCAAAACACTGATATTATTGTCTCTCCCGGATTCGTTGAGCTTGAACCGATTAATATATATAAATGCCCCGAAGGTTCGCATATTGAAAATGGCGACATGACTACATTTCCAAATGCTTTAGGAGGCAAAAATGTGCTTAAGAAAAAATGTGTTGCCGATGAAAATGCCTCAGTAGATCCTACTGAAAAAAAATGCGAGGACGGAGGGAGTGTTAAAGGCGATAAAGAAAGCGGTTTTTGGTGTCAACATGGTTCGGTTGGAGGCGCTGATGAACGTGAAGTACAGCTTACTTGCCCCGAAGGCTCGGTAGTTGAGCATGCGGATACAACTCATTATCTTGTTCCTGGCTCTTCAAACACAACTAAAAATAAATGTGTCAAGAGTCCCTCCGCTAAAGATGGCGGCGATGGCACAGAAGATCCCGCCGCCGCCGAAAAACCAGAGTGCGGCAGCAGGGTGGAAGGCTTGGGTTACTTAATCTGCCCGATACTGGAGCATGCCGCCAGATTTTCCGACTCCATGTGGGGTCTGTTTGAATCGCTATTATTCGTTGACCCGCTGACAAACGACACTGATAATTCCATTTACAAAACTTGGCTGATGCTGCGAGATTTAGCAAATGTCATCCTCGCCATTATCTTCATAGCCGTAATTATATCGCAAATATCTAACATCGGTATCTCCAACTACGGAATAAAAAAGATACTACCCAGATTAATCATTGCTGCCATCGTCATTAATATCTCTTATTTCTTAATGCAGGCTCTTATCGACATAGCAAATATCCTCGGTAAATCGTTTGATGATTTTCTCGCCAGCCAGGCAAGCATGGACTATACTAGCGTTTCTGGATGGCAAAAGGTCGTGGAGGATATCGTAGCGTCTGGCACTCTCGCCTTAATGACCCTCGGCGGCGCTACAATAGCTATAAGTGCTGTTGGAGGACCAGCAGCACTACTGTTCATTCTTTTACTGATAATACCAGCTATACTGGGGCTGTTGGGCGGTATCTTTGCATTAATGTTCCGCACCAGCGTCATTCCTGTGCTGGCTATCGCCTCGCCGCTGGCAATTGCCGCCTGGGTGCTGCCGAATACACAGAGGCTATTTGATAAATGGAAAGAGATATTTTCTGGTTTGTTGTTTTTGTACCCGCTAGCTTCTATTTATTACGGATGTTTAAAGTTTATGGCAATAACCGTATTCTTAGATGGCAATTCATCAACCGGGCAAAGGTTAATGGCACTGCTAACACTGTCTGTTGGCATATTTGCAATAGTTATATTCGCTGTAAAATCAAATTCCATCATGGGACGAATGGTAAACGGTTTCATGCGAGTCGCTAATAAGATTACCGCTCCAGCCACCAGTGCTATAGCGGGTTACGCCGGAGCGCTAGCCGGAGCCACCAGAGGACGCAAGAAGGCTGAATTTTTAGCGCAAGACCACAGCAAAGGAGTAGCAGATGCGAGGCACCGGGGTATTCTTAATCCGTTCCGGTATGCCAGCAGAGCTAAGCATGCTATCGGCAGGCAAATGCAAAGAAACGAAGACACGATAAACCTTTCAAAGATACAAGAAGGCGCTTTCAAGGAGTCAACCGACCAGCGGCTGCGAGATAAGATATTGGCAGACCCCTCCATACTAGGTTCAGCCGCTGGCACAGTCGCCGGCAAGGCTTTCGTCAGAGACTTGGCGTATAAGAGCGCTGAAACAGAGCTAAAAGGAAAATACAACGGCAATGCAGTAAAAGCACTATATGAAAGTGATAATGGTTACGTTAAAGCATTGGCTGCTAAAGAAATAGCCGAAAGAAACAGCGCGGGAGAAATATCCCAGGTTCGCGAATATCTTGAAAACGGCGGCAGTATCGATAATACCGATATGGCAGAAGCCCTAATGAAGATGAAAAGCCGCGATGCTGGTATCGCCGAAGCCGGCAAGGAAGCTATAAACAGGCTAGAACAGTCAAACGGAGCGCCTGTACATACTGATGCTAGCGAGATGCGTAGTTTTACCCAAAAAGGCTCCAGAAATTTGGGAGATGTGCAACGTGCCGAACAAAATGCAGCTGCCATCCAGTCCGGCGGCATGGATTGGGAACAGGCCGCAAGAACTCTGGGCGACAGGCATATCATGAGGACAACCCCTCAGGAAAATATAGGAGCCATAAAAGCCAGTATAGAGGCAAATATTACGCAGCAAATCCAAGCGGGTACTATGGATAAAGCGCAAGCTTCAAGAGCGTTAAGTAACAGTCATGCTATGGAGAATCTGTCTAATCAAACTAAACAGCAGTTGCAAAAGATAGTAAGCGGTGCCGCACAGCAAGCACAAGCAAGCAGCGGAGCACAGCCAGCTTCGACATCGGCAGCTTCGCCGCCAACATCGCAGCCGCATGCACCGGCACCACCGTCAGCTGCGCACTCGGCATCAGCAAATGTCCAGACGCCAACCCGGCAAGGGCTTAACGCATCGCCGCCGTCGGCCTCGCAGCACACATATCGGTGGAGCCAGCGCCCGCCATCCGCTCCGCCGCCTCCACCTCCGCCGCCGCCAGCTAATCCTTAATGCAGTTCTGCTTCCGTAAATCTCCTTGACTTTTTATCTAAAAAGTGCTAACATAACCCATATATGAAGTGGTTACGAACATTTATGCGACAGTTGATGAAGCGGTCGCGGTGGTTTGCATTTCTGACGGCTGGACTGATCGTTAGTGTTTTTGCTAGCACGTTTTTACAATCTACCCCTGTTATGGCGGTAGATGCTACCTGGAATGGCCGGTCTTTAGTTTATGAGGATAATACGTATATAAACATCACCGATGAAACCCAGCTGAAAAATATGGGCTTGGATGAAAAAGGCTTCGCTTACGGTATGTTAGACAAGTCCGGCAGCAAGGAAAAAATGAAAGTTATTTACTTTCCGCCCGGCACTGATATAGCAACAGCAACTTCAGCAGAGTTTATCGTCTACGACTTTAAGAAGCCAAACACCTATACCAGAGAATCATCAACCAGCATTTCCACCCAACCAGCCGGCGAAAACCCTGATGTTGGTAGCAGCGATTGCGGTATAGAATCATTGGGTTGGGCAATTTGTCCAGTTTCTACGTTTTTAGCAAAAAATATGGACTGGCTGTATGGCAAATTAAACGACTCTCTGGAAACGCAGCCTCTAAACGTTACTGATAATAAAAGCGGTCTATACCTGGCATGGAATATAATGCTAGGATTTGCTAATGCGGCGTTTATTATTGCCTTCCTAGTTATTATTTATTCGCAAGTTACCTCGGCAGGGATTAGTAATTACGGCGTAAAAAAATTGCTGCCGCGGTTGATAGTTGCTGCGGTTTTAGTTAATATATCGTATTATATTTGCGCTATCTGCATCGATCTGTCGAATATTTCCGGACATGCCCTGCAAGACGCCTTTATGCAAATTAGAACCACGGTTTTAACAACTGGACATTCCAGCGGCGGCAGTATTGAAGTATTCACCTGGGAAAACTTAACAGCGCTTATTCTGTCCGGCGGGGCAGCAGCAATCGGTATCAAAGCCTTTTTAGTCGGTGAGGGCGGCGTTCTATCATCGGCAATTATTCTGTTGTTACCAGTTTTACTGGGAGCGCTGCTAGCAGTTTTAATGGTGGTTTTAGTGCTGGCGGCGCGGCATGCGTTAATCGTTATTTTGACAATTATTTCACCGCTGGCATTTGTTTGCTATTTACTGCCTGGTACGGAAAAATGGTTCGAGAAGTGGCGCAGCATGTTTATGACGATGCTGATTTTCTTCCCAGCATTCTCATTACTATTTGGCGGTTCTCAGTTGGCAGCCGCAGCAATTTTACAAAGCGCATCAACCATCATAGAGGTTATTCTAGGGCTAGCGGTGCAGATTATCGCGCTGCCATTAACACCGTTCCTATTTAAGCTAAGCGGCGGTATTTTGAATCGCTTCGCTGGAATTGTCAATAATCCAAACAAGGGTCTCATCGACAGGACGCGCAACTGGTCTAAAGATAAAAGCACAGAAGTTGCTAATAAGCGGTCGCTGGGTAATGACAACCTAAAAGGTCGGCAGCTTATCCGGCGGGCTGGCCGGCACATGAGCCACCGCCAACGGCGGGCAAAAGAGCGGCGGGAGCGATTGCAGCAGCAGGCGGATAACGTCTATGGCCAGTCGAATCTGCATAAGCGAGAAGACTTGCACGCCAAACAAGCTAAGCGGCAGTCTGAAGTCCTGGCAGCGCAAGATGAAAACCGATACGCCGAAGCAGTCCAGGGACACGCTCCGTCTGACATTACACGTTCTGCACCCGACAGAGCGTTGCGAAGAATTTCCGCGCAGTGGTCAACCAGACAAGATCTCAGACAGCACCTCCAGTATCAGCAATTCATGGATGAGGCAGAAGAGGCTACCCGCAACTTGGCGCTGGAAGGAATCCGCAAATCTAATGCGGAGCGCGCCCAGAATAGGAAGTTGGCTGAGGACGTCTTAACTAATAGCGAATACCAGAGAATGGCGGGCGGCAATGTGTATGTTGACGAACACGGCAATAACCTGGGTATGGATGCAGCATTGGCAACTGCCGTCGCAGCCTCCCGCGGAGAAACTGCCAAATCTATCGAGGAAGCGCACCAAGTTATTAACCATTTCAAATTTAACGCTCAAGAGAAGCAGGAATTAGCAAAGGGTGGCATCGTTCGCCGCGGCAACAGAGTATTCGACCGCAATAGTCCATATGTACGTGAAGCAGCGCTAGAAGACCAGATGCGCAATGGAACAGTGGAAGAAGTTGCCAAACTAATCAGCGTAATGCCGCCAGAATTTAACGGCTCTGTGGCAGCAGGTCTGGCTTCATCAAACGTAAAGGGTAAAGCACCGTTCCTAGGCGGCAAGTTAATTGACGACATAGTCAAGGGTTCTATTACTAATGAAGATGCTCTTCTGAAGTATGTCGCCGAGTGGGTTGAGGGCGGTAAATTCAAATCCGAGGATGTTTCTATTACTGATGCTCAGGGTGTCAAGCTTCTCCAGAAGGCTCTTAATAGCCGCCACGGCAGCATTGTTACAGCAGAGAAGCGAGCTGCCTTCAGGAAGAAGATTGATGAAGCGCTGACAGAGAGAGAACTCAAGCGCAATGTTACCGAAGCCGCCAAAGAGCAATATGGAATTCTTAAGACTATGCTGTAATTTGCTATAATATAAGCAGTATGTCTGTGTATAAAGTTCCTCAGGACGTGGAGGCGGAAGACAAGCTGCTTGGACCGTTTAGTTTCCGGCAGTTTGTTTTCTTGATTATCGCTGTTATATCGCTAGGACTTGCATATGCTTTGGCGCGGATACTACTACCATTAGGCTTAATTCCTGTACCGATTGCTTTATTTTTCGGCGCGTTAGCACTGCCTCTGAGAAAAGACCAACCCATGGATGTTTATCTGGCAGCAGTAATTTCTTTTATGCTAAAACCAAAGAGGCGGCTGTGGCAACCTGATGGCATTGAATATTTGGTGGAGGTTACCGCACCAAAGACCGAAGAAACAACCCGCAGAAATAGTTATGATCAAGAAGAAGTGCAGCGGCGGTTGTCGTATTTGGCAAATTTGGTAGACAGCCGCGGTTGGTCAATTCGCGGTGTTAATAATCCAAACAGTTCAATGCAAGCTGATTTATATAACGAAGCACAGACTGCTTTCGACCCCCTAGATGAGACTGGGGCAACTGCGCAAAATATCGCCAATTTAATTGACCAATCAGACGCCCGACGACGACAAGCAATGATTCAAACAATGTCGGCAGCTCAGCAGACAGCAACGGATGACCTTCAAGGCGTGTCGTCCACAGATGATCAGTCTAGTCAATCATCAGACTCAAATAGCAGCGCAAGCAATACACAACCCAGTCAAATATCAGTTTTAGATGATAACTCATCAGTAGGTCAGACATTGGCAATTGATAATCAACCCGATCAGCAAACTGATATAGAGCAGGCGATAGCATCCAGTATGAAAGCCGGGCCATATCCAACCATGCGTCAATCAACTCTCATACCGCTGGACGAAATACCGACACAGCCAGTCGCAGAGGCCTCAGCTCCAGCACCAGATACAACACCACAGACTAGCCTTGATAGCGTCTCGCCTGCTATAATGGACTTAGCGAAGAACCACAGTGATTTTTCCGTTCAAACGATTCAGCGTGTAGCGAACGAGATTGAACAGAAAGAGAGGGCAAAGAAATCTGACGATGAAGTGGTGATTTCGCTACGTTAAGGTGGGAATTATGCAGCCAGAATTACAAAACCAGCAACCATATCAACCGCCAGCACCGCAGCAAGTTAATGCGGCTATTCCTGACGGCAATACTCCACAACAGCAATCAATCGGTTCTGGGCAGCAGCCAGCAAACCAAACACCTAATGCGCAAACGCCAAAAGATAAGAAGAAAAACGCCACGATCAGCACCCAAAACACGCTGTTATTCTCAGAGATGCGCGAGAATATGATTATTATGAGCGACGGCAGTTTCCGAGCGGTAGTTGAGTGCCAGTCAATCAACTTCGATCTGATGAGCGCAAGGGAACGGGAGGGTGTTGAGTTTAGCTATCAGAACTTCCTTAATTCGCTTTACTTTCCTGTACAGATTTTAATCCGATCGCGACGAGTGGATATCGGACCGTATCTTAGTCGGTTGGCAGAAATTCGCCGCGGACAAGACAATATGCTTTTAAACGTACTAATGGACGACTATATGGATTTTATAGACACGTTAGCGCAAGAAGCCAATATTATGGATAAAAGCTTTTACGTAGTAGTGCCTTATTACCAGAACAAAGAAGGAAATATAAAACAACAGGCCAAAGGATTATTTGGCAGCTTTTTTAGCGGTAAAAAAGAGGCTACTGTGACAAAAATCGACCAAGCGGCTTATATGAAAGCGAAAGATGAGGTTAAAAACCGCCTCGATTCGGTGATGAGCGGTATGTTCCAGATGGGCGTCAAAAGCCGCCAACTGAATACCAGAGAATTAGGTGAATTACTCTATGTGTCATATAATCCTGACACATCGTCCAGAGAATCGCTGACAGCTGTCGATCCGAGCGAGCTGACAACCACCTATATCACCAAAGGACAAGACCAACCACCGGCAGGAAGGGGATTATTGTAGTGGCAAAGAAGAAAGACGCTATCGATATCGCGGCGCAGCAGCGGGCGCGTGAACAAGCCGAAGTTGAACAAGCTTTCCTGACAGGCGTCAGAACGATGCGCGATTTTATCGCGCCCAGCAGCTTGGAGCTCCACGCTGACCATTTCCGTTTGGGCGAAAAATACGGCCGTACCATGTATGTTTACGGTTATCCGCGGCAAATTTATACTGGTTGGCTCAGCTCGGTGATTAACATCGACGAAGTTCTGGATATTAGCATGTTTATTTATCCAGTTGACACGCAAGTAATTCTTAATAACCTGCGTAAAAAGGTGACTCAGCTGGAAGCTACCATGAATATTAATACAGAAAAGGGTAAAGTACGCGACCCGGCTTTGGAGGCAGCTTTACAGGACGCCGAGGAGCTGCGCGACCAATTGCAGATTGGCGCCGAAAAATTTTTCCGTTACGGATTATATATTACGATTTACACTGACAGCATGGATGAATTAAATTTCGTGCAGCATAAAATCGAGACAATCTTCGGTCAGCAACTGGTGTTTTCAAAAGTCGCCTCCAGCCAGCAGGAACAGGGATTGAATAGTACTATTCCGCAACTAACCGACGAGTTGCAGGTTCGCCGCAATATGAACACCAGCGCTATTTCTACCAGTTTCCCATTTACGTCAGCCGACCTGACCGACGGTAAAGGTGTGTTGTATGGTATTAATATGCACAATAACGGTCTGGTGATTTTCGACCGTTTTTCTTTGGAAAATGCCAATATGGTGGTATTCGCTAAATCTGGTGCCGGCAAGTCATTTACCGTTAAATTGGAAGCGCTGCGCAGCATGATGATCGGCTCGGACATCGTGATTATCGACCCGGAAAATGAATACCAGAAACTGTGTGATGCAGTGGGCGGCAGCTATATCCGCTTAAGCCTGAGCAGCGACACACGTATTAATCCGTTTGATTTACCAAAGGTAATCGACACCGACGAAGCAGATGATGCCCTGCGGGCCAATCTGGTAACTCTACACGGTTTGTTGCGGCAAATGCTAGGAGGTATACAATCAACCGACGGACAAGTCATAGGAGGACTATCGCCAGCGGAAGAAGCCGATATCGACCAGGCCTTGATTGACACCTACGCCCGCGTCGGCATTACCTCCGATCCGCTGACTCACCATTCCGTACCGCCGACAATTTCCGATTTATACGACACCCTGCTACACATGGGTGGTACTGGTCCGGCGTTAGCACAGCGGCTGCGCAAATTTACCGCTGGTACGTTTGCCGGAATTTTCTCGCAGCAATCAAATATTGACATTAACAATCGAATGGTAGTGTTTAATATCCGCGATTTGGAGGACGAGTTGCGGCCGATTGCCATGTATATCGTATTAAATCATATCTGGAATATTACCCGTACCGACCAAAAACGGCGCATGTTGATCGTCGACGAGGCTTGGCAGTTAATGCGCTACGATGATTCGGCCAGCTTCCTATTCTCTTTAGCAAAGCGCGCCCGTAAGTACCAATTAGGATTAACGACCATTACCCAGGACGTGGAAGACTTCGTCGGCAGCAAGATGGGGCGGGCAATCGTTTCCAACTCGTCAATTCAGCTACTGCTGAAGCAATCCACCAGTGCCGTCGACGTCTTATCACAAGTCTTCAAATTGACCGAAGAAGAACAAAAACGCTTATCCAACTTCCCAATCGGACAAGGCTTATTCTTCGCCGGGCAAAACCACGTCCATATCCAAATTCAAGCCAGCGACACCGAGTACGATCTAATAAACACTAGCCCAATAACCCGACAAAAATTGCCATCAGAAACCCCGGTCGGTGGATATGGAGACGTGTAGTATAATTGAGGGTATATGGCAACAAAAACTAGACCGCCAAGGATTGACTACACGACAGACAATAAAGCAGACGAGAGGCTCAGCCCCAACGAACAGGCTAAGTTTGATCAGATTCGGGCTGGTTTTGGCGATTCGGAATTAAACGACCGCGAGAACGCCGCCATTGCTGGTCTTGAGTCTCAGTTTGGCGATTCCGAATCTGACATAGACAACCGACGAGTCGATGCTGCCAGCGAATCAGCTGACAGGCAGGAATCCTCCGTGTCGCAAGATAATGGATTTTATCAACCAGCAGACGACAGAAGCTCTGGTAGAAAACAACCTTTGACATTAAAAGGGCTTTTAAAGAAGGGCGGGCCAGTAGGTATAGTAGCAGCCTTACTAGGCAGTTTCACGTTTACTAGTGTATTTATGACAGGACCACTGTTAATGCTTTCTCATATAGCTGAAAATATCTTTGATAAAAATGATTCGGCAGCAGTAGCTCAAGATGTCCGACTACCAAGACTTCTCAGAAGAGTCCTTTCCGGAAGAGACTATAAGAGCCAGCTTGGGAAAAAAGGAGGTCGTATATCCAATAAAGGGCTGCAGCGCCTATCAAAAAAGGGTATCGTCGCAGTAAATGCCGATGGCAGCCCCTTTGACACTAGCGGTAAAAAGCTATACCCAGAAAAACAGCCGACTCATTATTCCATTAAGGAGCTTAACGGTGGTAAGCCGATCAAAAGGGAAAATTTAGTAGACGAACTGCTGAAAAAAGGTAATGAAAAATATGCCAATAAAGCTTTCGGTAGAAGCGGCGCGTTCAAGTTGCGCATAAAAATGTGGTTTGGAAAACATTTAAAAATTAATTTCCTTGAAAAACTCGGCTTGAAAAAAGATGGTGGTATCGCTCGTCGTGCTTTTAGTAAACTCGGTAAAAGCGAACGCTTCAAAAAGCTCAGAGAGGGGTGGCCAAAATTTAACACCGAAGGACCGATTAAGAGGGTTAGAGAGTTTACAAACAAACATTCAAATAAGGCTAAGAAGGCTGGCGTAATATACACGACTATTGTTGTGGGTTGTATGGCCTCAAACATACCTAAAATAATAGGTATAGGCGTAGCTGCCGTGCAATTTGCTCAAATAGTATACCTTATATGGGATATAGTATTAACACCGCATTCGAAGGCCAAGGCAGATGGATTTGGCAGCGGCTTTACAGGCGAAGAGATGGATGCAATCGGCACAGCACTTACAGAAAAAGGTATCACCGAAGGATCTAAAAATACGAGGGGCTCAGCGCTAGAATCACCGATGGCTTTGTTTTCCATGGGAATACTCAAAGACAAACAGGCTGTTTCCAGCTACGCACCGGGCTACACCTTTTTTACTAATAAAGCCTTCCAATCATACAACCAAGTTATGGATTCGGGTGTAGAGACTTTCTGCGACGCAGTATCCAGTGATTATGCTATGTGGGGAACTATGGCCGTTGAAGCAGGCTTAAGCGTACTAACAGGAGGAGCAGAGGCTGTTTTATCATGGGCCGCTAAAGAGGCTGCTATATTTGCTTTTAACAAGATACTCGAACAAGTTATCGGAGAGGTGTTTACGAAAGCCCTACAAGAGTATGCGCCAAATGACATGTTGCCAAAGGCAAGGTATAAAGACCTTGGCGACGCGCTAGGTGTTAGTGCAATGGCATTCTTCTCGTCCAGCTCAATGGCGCAAGCATTGCCAACTCTAAAAACCAGTCAATTGGCCGAATTTAACAGAATACAGATAGCAAATGAAAACTTTCAAAAAAGAATGGATATAGCATCCCTCAGTCCATTTGACACTTCCAGCAAGTATACATTCCTGGGAAGTATTGTCCACAACATGGGAAATATGATGCTGGCAAACGGCACTTATGACAAGTCAATTGCTTCAGCATTTTCAAACATATTACGATTACCATCATTTGCTCTGTCTTTTTCTTCTACCGTACACGCTAAAAGCGGTATGTATTCAGGGCAGTACTGCGATTACGCCAAAACTTTTGGTCAAGACGGTAAAGTAATACCGGCAGTAAACGCCGCAGGACTGCCCTGTACAGGAATCACACAGTCGCAAGCCGATATGTCGTCAGAAGAAGCTGTAGAAATCGCCGAGCAGGAAGGTTGGCTCGACGAAAGTGTGGAAATAAAAGAGGGCGATACATTAGAAGACTTGATGAAAAACAAATATATAAAAGAAGACACTCCTTTGCGAGATTTTGTCGAGGCATGTACTGACGCCTCGTCTGGCGAGTACTGGACTAGTATGGGGGGCTGTACGATACCAAACAGTTCTACAACAGAAACTATAGACAAAAGTACGTCGCTTACTGGAAAAGATGGCTCAACATATACAACAGCAGAAGAACAGGGCGTTGATTCGCCAGCCACAGTCAAGACAACAGATAACCGAAAAATGGCAGCAATACCCGTTTTGTTGATGGACTTCTTATTTACACAATCCTTAAACGGCGAAGACGATAGTACTAGTACAACATCTTCATCGGAAGAACAACCAACAGTAGGTGGCTTACCTCTTTCAGAGCCATCTTTATCGTCTACCACGCGCACGGTTTCACCTTTTGATTTAGCCGCATCACTGCTGCCAGAATATGAAGACCATTTCGAAAAGAGGACGACAGAGAGTTCAAGAAGCGACACAGAGCTGACATTTGTAGAAAGAGTATTACCAATAGAGCAGACAGCTCTGTATAATGCTATATGTGCCGGTCACGACTGTACAACAAGAGTATCGCGAAATATGGTTTCCTTAAACTTAGTACGGGAGTATAGTATCTCCTAGAAGGTGTTATATTATGAAAGATATTATATATTTTATTAAAAACAATAACATCGTAATATTATTAGTGTTAATATTCACATCCTTTACGTTATTATACGCTCTATTTAGAGAGCCTTCAGACGATCAATATACTACAGTTTTATCGTCAGAGAAAAAAGTTAACAGAGATAATATAACAGACAGTAAAGAATATACGAGCAACAACCCAAAAGAGGCTGCTGACCTAAGATACATATCAGAATTATTTAAATCAAACCCCAGCAAGTTTAAGAATATTGTTATAAAAAAGTATACTATAATAAAAGAGTCTAGCGATTACAGAGTTGCCGAGATGACAGTATACAACGACAACACAAAGAAGTCCTATATCGAGCGTATTTTATTCAAAGGGCCAACAATAATTTCTGGTATCATCACATATCATCAAAACGAGTATTTAAAAGCTACCGGCGTTCCAAGCGATATAATAACTTTATATATGAAGAGGGGTAGTAATGTATAAAAAGATTTCGCTAGGATTGTGTTTATTTTTAGCAATTAGCATGCTACTGCAACCTCTATCGCTTGCTGCCAAAATCGACCCAAAAAAATTCCCAGAACTATACGCAGAAAATGAGATTCGATTTTATGAAGAAGACAACAAGACCACTTGTTCATCCACCTCCGCACATGGTATATCTGGAAATAGCAACCAAGAAAAAATCTGGAAATTTTTACGAGATTCCGGATTAAGTCCGGAACAGGCAGCCGGCGTGATGGGTAATATACAAGCAGAATCTGGATTTAGTCCAACTAGGCACGAAGTCGGTCTGGCCTGGGAGGAAGGTGGTTGGGGATTAGCACAATGGACGTTTGAGCGAAGAACCACTATAGTAGACAAATTACCAGAAGAACTTAAAAAATACCATAGCCAAGAATACGGCGATTCTCCTGACGAGAACGGCACAATAAGTTCTATTCCAATCGAGGATAATGATAAGCTGCTTAGTTTTGAGTTAGACTTTCTTGTCCAAGAAAGCAGTAACCGACCGGTTACTGCTGCTGGCTTTCCAGGTAGCGGGTCAAGCGAATGGGAAAGGTTAAAAGAGCAAACAACTATTGAAAACGCCACAGTCTTCTGGCATAACAACTTTGAGGTTTCTAACGACTCCGCAGAAAGGGTTATGAGCGTCCGCGGCGGATTTGCACAGGAAATATACGACAAGTTCAATGGCTCTTCTGGCTCTTCTGGTTCCTCTGGCTCCTCAGGGTCGTCCTCGTCGTCTACGACATCTTCTCCTTCGAAAATCACTTTCTTAGGCGACTCAATAACTGTCGGTATGAAGTCTGATTTAATGTCGACCTTTTCAGATTCAAACGTGGAGGCGGAAGTCGGTAAGGGTATATCTTGGTTAAACGAAAAGATAGACTCAAAAATCACCATCAACGACACAGTAGTTATTAACATAGGTACTAACGACAATTTCCCGGTCGACCAAGCCAAGACTATGCTCGATAAGCTGAAAGATAAAAAAGTCTACTTAGTGAACAACTTCGGTAAAGGCGGCAGTGTCGACTTTGAATTAGTCAATAAAAACATAAAAGAGGCAGCAAACGGACGCACTAACGTGAAAGTATTAGATTGGAAAGCTGAGGTTGAAAAAAAGGCTAAAGCTGACGGCGTAAGCGACCGAGATTTCTACAAGGATGACGGATATCATATAAATGAAACAAAGGGTAAAGAGCTTTATATACAATTCCTAAAGAGTTCGTTAAGCGGACTAGCTGGTGATGGCGGAAAATGCGACCCCTCTCCATCGGCAAACGGAGACTTCTCTGAATATGTCTTGAAATATGCTTGGCCGGATTCGACGACTCGCACCGATAAAAAACCAGAATATGCTGAGGCTATAGAAAAAGCAAAAAGTGAAGGGCGCTATATTGGCGATGAATGCTTCGGCGGCGGCGTTGATTGTGGTGCCTTTGTGACGACTATCCTTAATGATAGCGGATTTGAGCCTAAGTATAACCACAGCGGAAAACTATCCGATGGAGCAGGATACACGGCTATCCAGAGAGCCTGGGCAGAAGCTAACTGGCAAACATTAGGTAACGGGGACTCTATTAATGTAGCTGATTTACAGCCGGGCGACGTCGCTCATAGTCCAGGACATACTTTCGTATACGCAGGAGATATCCCCGGGTTTAACTCAAAGATAGCATCAGCGTCTCAATGTGACTATGCACCTAAGGCAGGTCTGGAGAGTATCACATCCGGAAACGTAACGTGGTTTAGAAAGAAGTAGGAGACACTATGGAAATAACAGAAAACCAAAAAAAGTACATTATACTAGCGTTGTCAATATTATGTGCGGCGATGTTACTTCTTACTGTTAATACTATCATCGGACGCGCAGGTAAAACTGCTGTATCGTTTGTAGTTTCTCCAGACGAAACGCAAATTGAGTTTAATAATCAAAAAATAACTGGATCAAAAACAATCTATCTAAAACCTGGAACATACTCTTTCAAAGCAACTAGAAACGGTTTCAGGGAGAAAATCATCCAAACAACCGTCAGGGATAAACCAGTACGAGTTGTATTCACCTTAACACCAACAGGCAAGATATCCAAATTGAAAAAATCAACCAACGCCCCCAAAATAGATAAAATTACCACCGAAGCACTAGAAAAAGAGCAAACAAAGCTTGCGGAGACTAATCCTATTATTAAAAAACTGCCAATTAAAAATTTCATTTATTCTATCGGCTACAGAGCAGATAGTAGCAAAGAAAACAGCATCATCGTAGAGATAGACGCTCCTAAAGGTTATAAAAATGCTGCCGTTAACGAGATAAGAAAGGATGGTTTTGATCCTTCAAAACTTAATATTAATTTTAGGGATTATGCAAATCCGTTCACGGAGTAGATTTATACATGAGTAGAAAACGTATATTATTAATTGTCGCTGGCGCATCGCTATTTATCATCTTACTAGCCGCCTATTTATTTATAAAACCCACTCGCCAGGTAAGTATCAACTTCGATAGAGATAATCTATCAGCAACGATAAGCAGGCGATCTGGTAAATCAATCGATAAGGTAGCTGACATAAATAATTCGTCGACGTTACGGTTAGCTGACGGTAACTATACTATAAAAACCTTCTCTAAAAATAATGTTATAAAAGAAAACACCACCAACTTTACTGTAAAAGATAAAGATACTACCGTTAATATAAGAACCGAATATAGCCAATCATTCATAACATCAGAAGTAAATAAATATAGGAAAAATATTGAATCAGTACTGTTCTCCAAGTATCCAACATTAAAAACCAACTATATCTTCCGCCAGGAAACACTGTCTGGAAAAAACGCCGAATGGTACGCCGCAGCATACCAAGAAAAAGCACAAGCAAAGAATTCTGGCGATTCTTATATCGTGATCATGAAAAAGAATGGTAATTCTTGGAACATTAAAAATCGACCGCAGATAGTTAACACTATCCATAACACATCAAACATACCCGAGAATGTCTTGGAAGACGCCAATAAGCTAACTTATTTCTAAATAACTAACTCTTCAGCGGCATAATAATATGCGTATAATCAGGGTTTTTAACTTGCTCGCGGATGACGCATGGCGACAGTTTGCCGTTAAAAGAAAACACGATATCATCATCGTCAATTACATTCAAAACTTCGGTTAAATACCGCGAATTCAGCGTAATTTGGCCGTCGGCAGATATTTCTGCGGCTGCTTCTGAGGTATTTTCCCCTAGTTCGGAAGCGATTGAATGAATCGACAATAAAGATTTGTCCTTAGACGCCGTTAAGGTAATACCACCACCAGACTCGCGGGCAAATAGCGCCGCAATTTTAGTTATTCTGCTAAAATCTGCTTTTTTAATCTTTATTTCTATATCCGAAGTTGCCGGAATCAGCTGTTTATAATCAGGAAATTTACCGTCAATCAAGCGGCTGACTATTTCCATATTATCGGTCCGAAAGCAAACCTGCGTGTCGTCGAATAAAATCGTCAATTGCTCCTCGTCATCAGCGCTTTTACTAACCTCAGCCAATGTTGACGCCGGGATAATTGCCGCCAGCTCGCTGTCTGACTTCATCATTTTTTTCTCTGCCAGTCGATAGCCGTCAGTCGCCGCCAAATATAAATAGCCTTCGTGCGTTTGCCAATAAATACCCGTCAGCACCGCGCGCGTTGTGTCGCTACTGACAGCGATTTTTGTCTGATTAATAGCTTTTTTTAAGTCTCCGGCAGTAATTTCATAGCGAATCGCAGCAGCTTCATCGACAGTCGGTAGTTCAGGATACTCATCAGCAATAACGCCGTTAATTACTGACGAGAACTTACCGGAAGTAATATTAAGATGGCTATCTTTAGTCTCCAGCTCGACTGTACCGCTTGGTAAATTGGCGATGAATTCAGAGACCAAGCGAGCAGGGATAGTAATTGATCCCGGCTGGTCGATTTTAGCACCGACATATTGAGTGGAGGCAATTTCCAAATTAGTACCAGCAATCAACAACCTACCGCCGTCAGTCCGTAATAGAATATTATTTAAAATAGCTAGCTCATTTCTACTGGAAGCAACATCCTTAATAAGATTAAGTGCTTTGGCTAATTTTTCTTGGGCGATTGATACTTTCATATTACTTATTATAATCCTTTTTTATTAATTCGCGGTGATAATAGTAGGCATTGTGGAAACTGAGTAAAAAATATATTCAAACAGAGGCGATTTGACAAATCTAGCAGTGGAAAACCCTGTGTATGAAGTGTCGGTTTTATAGTGGATATTAATGGAGTGTTCCACTGGTTGAAAAGACACCGAATATTATACACAGTTATGGTGTTTATTAACTCACTGCTAATTCGCAGGTTGTTCGCAGGTTTTCCACTGCTAATGAACATATAATTTATCCCGGATGTCGTTTATTTGTTCGCGGATACTGATATTAACCGTACTTTCTTTAGTAACTTTATTTACCGAATGCATGGCGGTGGTGTGGTCTTTGCGTCCTAATTCCTGGGCAATTTTCGGAAAGCTCATTTTAAGTTCGCTGCGCAGCAGATACATGGCAATTTGCCGCGGCATTGCGACGAATTTATCGCGCCGAGCTGAACACATGTCCTTAACTTCAATATTATAGTAACGGGCGGTTTTATCGATAATTTGCTTGGCGGTGATGTGTTGCGGGCGAGTTCGTTTCATGTCGCCTAAAATCCCTTCAGCGGCCATGATGTCGGGCGTGAAGTCCTGCATTTCCGCGTAGGCCAGCAGCCGGTTTAGGGCGCCTTCCAGTTCGCGAATGTTAGTCTTGAAATTGGTTGCTAAATATTCAACCACGTCGGAATCCAGCTCAAAACTGCTTAAAGCAGCTTTAGCCTTGACGATAGCGCAGCGGGTCTCGAAGTCGGGCATTTGAATATCGATTGCCATGCCCCATTCAAATCGGCTACGCAAACGGTCAGTCAGAGTGGGGATGCTTTTTGGCGGTTTGTCGGAGCTAATGATAATCTGCTTGTTATTCTGGTGAAGGTCGTTGAATGTATGAAAGAATTCGTCCTGGGTTTTTTCTTTGCCGGCAATAAACTGCATATCGTCGACGATAAGTACATCGACGTTGCGATATTTATCGGAAAAGCCTTTTTTCTTAAAGCGAATTGAGTCAAGAAATTCATTGACGAATGTTTCTGTAGTAATATACAACACGCGCGCCGACGGCTGTTTTTTAACAATGGCGTTGCCAACAGCTTGCATTAGGTGGGTTTTACCGAGACCAGCACCGCCATATAGATATAGCGGGTTATATTTAGCGCCGGGGTGCGAAGCGACCGCCTGGCAAGCAGCGTACGCTAGGTCATTACTGGAGCCAACGATAAAGTTTTCAAAAGTATAGCGCGGGTTAAGGTTGCTGGAATTTGATTTTTTAGACGGGATAACGAGCGAATCTATTGCATTAGATTTCGATTGCTCTTCCTGGGTAATTTCACGATTAATCCGCGGTTTTCTGGCGCCGGATTTGACACTGTAAGTAATTGCCGGCGAATTGATGCCGTTATGAGATAGGGCTTCCATGATTTGCGGGTGAAATCTCTTCTCCAGCTGGGCTCTGACGAAAATATTTGGCGCGACCACCACAACTTCTTTGTCGGATATAATCTCCAGCTTGGTATTTTTAAACCAAGCAGTAAAAGACGACGATGATACAGTAACTTCAATTTCGCCCAAAACACCCTGCCACACCGCGCGATCGTTCACTAATTTACCCCTTATTTCTTTAATAATCTTAATACTACTATAACAAAAGATTAGAGTTTTCCACAAGCATAAGATGTGTCGTGCGAAGGATTATAACAAACAGAGGTAGCGTTTTCCACAGCGACAAACCACCTCTGTAAAATTGTGGAAAAGTAATGCTAAACGGTGGAAAAAGCTTCGCTGCTTGCAAAAAAAGTCAAAAAAATGTACACTATATAACGATATGCCAAAGCGAACATTTCAACCACACACTCGTCATCGTGCTAGGACGCACGGTTTTAGAGCGCGGGTTTCTACCAAAGCTGGCCGCGTAGTGTTAAAACGCCGCCGTCTGAAAGGCCGCGCGAAGATTGCTATTTAAGCAAATATTTATCAAAAGTTCCGTCGATAGCAGCGGGACTTTTTGATATAATTATAAAATATGTTGCAACAAGCTAACCGATTTCACGGGCATGGCAGCCTGCGCTTTGTTTATAAAAACGGACAGACGGCGCGCTCTTCGCTGGCGGCTCTGAAATACATCCAAAATCCGTACCGTAAGAACAGCAGGTTTGCGGTAGTGATTAGTAAGAAAGTCTTAAAGTCTGCGGTTCGCCGAAACCGGGTGCGCCGCCGTATATATGAAATTATTCGCCGCGAGCTGCCAAACTTAAAAAATAGCCAGGATATAGCGGTCATTGTTTTTTCGGCAGAAGTGCTGGCTATGCCGCACGCTGAGCTGCAAACAGCCATTAAGAATCTTCTTTTTCAGGCCAAGCTGTATAAATAACAGTAATTTTGTTATAATATAGTGTATGAGTTTTTTCGATACAGTAATTGTTCAGCCGATTTTTAATCTGTTGATGCTGATTTATAGTTTGATTCCGGATTTTGGTATCAGTATTATTATTTTCACAATCTTGGTGCGCTTATTGTTGTGGCCGCTAGTGAAAAAGCAACTGCATCACACTAAAGCGATGCGCAAAATGCAGCCGGAACTGGCGAAAATTAATAAGCAATATGCAAAAAATCCGCAGATGCGTAATTTGGCGATGATGGAGCTGTATAAAAAGCACAATATTAGCGTTTTCGGTCCAATTGGCATACTATTAATTCAGTTTCCGATTTTGATCGCCATGTACCGGGTGGTGCAGATTTTTGCATCAAACCGGGCGGATTTGGGTAAATATGTCTACGGCGCCGTGAAAAACTTACCGGTAGCAAATAATTTGGTAAACAATCCAGATCAGTTTAATCAAAACTTTTTAGGGATTTTTGACCTGACACAACATGCAATATCGAGAAACGGCGTAGTAGTCGGCTTGCTGGTTTTAGCGGTTTTAGCGGCTGTTTTGCAATATTTGACAGCAAAGCAGTTATCGCCTAATTCTGATAGCAAGCGGCGACTGCGCGATATATTAAGCGAAGCTGGCAGCGGCAAGGAAGCCGACCAGTCGGAAGTTAATGCAGTTGTTTCCAGGAAAATGATGAAGTTTATGCCAGTTATGGTGTTTTTGATAATTATTTATCTGCCAGGAGCGTTGGCGATGTATATGACGACTGCCAATGCGGTGGGGTATTTGCAAAACCTTATTATTTTACGAAAAGACTCTTCCGAGATGGAGGACATAGCCAATGAAAAAGCATCTAAACCCTCGAAGGTAAAGGCTAAGAAGCGCGCAGACAATGCTGCCGAGGCGCGGGTAACGCGAATAAAAGCTAAGGGTTAAGGGGGAATATGGATAAAATTCAAACGATCAAATTTGCGAAACAATATCTGGAAGATTTGCTAACATTCTTTGATTTGAATCTGGATGTGGATGTAAAAATTGAGGATGATATCGTGGTGGCGGCAGTGCCGCACAGCGATAAAAGCAGTATTTTGATCGGGCGGAATGCCGAGACGCTGCGCAGCATCCAGTATTTATTGTCTGCTACGCTGAATAATGCTGGCGCGCCAGTTTCGCGGGTTAATTTGGATATCGCTGATTATAAAAAACAGCATGCTGAGAAAATTATTGAGAAGGCGCGCGGTTGGATTGAAGAAGTCCGGCGGACGGGCGAATCGAAGATCGTCAATTTGAATGCGGCTGACCGCTGGACGGTGCATCATCTGGCAAGTGAGTATAGCGATATTGAGACGCACTCTGAGGGCGAAGGCCGAGATCGCCAGCTGATTATTAGTCAGAAGAGCTCTTAGGTTTTTTGAAAACTACTCTGGAATAGAGGGTGTAATTCCAGATAAGACTGGCGGCGGTGGCGATTAACTTGCTAATAAGCAGGGCTGCCGGTTTATTTATGTCAAGATTTGTGAATACTGGCGTGATGGCGGTAATAATAATCGTTTGAATGACCCATAAACCAAAGAGAGTAACAACAGTAAATAATAAGAATTGTTTTTTTAGATTCTTAGACGTTGATTTGAAAGTGTATTTTTTATTGGCAAAGAAAGAGAACAAAAAGGCAACAAAAGTTGATATAAAATTAGCCAATTCTTTCGGGATATTAAAAAGCATCGTTAAGATAAAAAGGATACTGAAATCAAGCGCCGTATTAACACTGCCGACAATAGCAAAACGTAGTTTATCGGCGTGTTTTTTTACGACTTCCTGCATGATATTCCTCTATTAAATACAGCGGTCGATTTTTAGTCTCAATAAATACCCGGCCGACATATTCGCCAATTATTCCTAATGATAATAACTGAACGCCGCCTAAGAATAGAATAACTGCCATTAAGGAAGAATAGCCGGCGCCAGTCGAAACTCCGAACAAAGGGCGAACTAAAAGATAGATAATCCAGCAGAAAGCGACGAAGGAAATGATAAATCCAAAGATGGTAGCCATCCGCAGTGGCGCGGTGGTAAAACTAGTGATACCGTCGATAGCCAAGTTGATTAATTTACGATAATTCCATTTAGTTTGGCCGGCCAATCTGGGATCGCGGTCGTAAAAAATCTCCTTTTTTCTGTAGCCGATCCAGCTAAAAATCGCTTTAGTATTGCGCTGAGATTCGCGAAATTGCCGCAGTGCCTCAATACAGCGCCGGTCTAGCAGGCGAAAATCGCCGGTATCAACCTGAATAGGAATACTAGTCGATTTTTGGAGAATTCTGTAATACCACTGGCTAGTTTTTTTCTTTAGCCAAGTTTCACCCTGCCGGCTGCTGCGGCGAGCATAGACATCATCATAACCATCTTCCCAGTAAGCAACCATCTCTTTTATTAACTCTGGCGGATCTTGCAAATCGGCATCAATAATCACGGCAGCATCGCCTTCGGTGTGGTCAATTCCGGCAAGCATCGCTATTTCTTTGCCGAAGTTGCGCGACAAGTTGATGTAGCTGATGCGCGTATCTTTCTGAGCATGTTTGGTAATAATATCTAAAGTTTTATCTTGGCTACCATCATTAATAAATAGGAATTCAAATTGATAGTTGGAAACAGAATTATCCAGCAAGTTGAGTCTTTCCAGTAAACTGTCAATTGACTCTTGTTCATTGTAGACGGGAATAATTAGAGTAATATATTTCATAAGATAAACAATAAACCAAATATAACATAGTTGAAAACAGATAAAAAGTATGCTTAACTATAACCAGTATGAAAATTAAGAAAACAAAAAAAGTCTCAAACAAAAAAATAATAGTTGCGCTGGTGCTGGTGATCGCCATCTTAGGAGTGGCGGCCTTGGCATATTTCACCTGGCAACAAAACAACCCTGCTAACGTAGCAGAAACACATAATAACTCATCAAGTAAGACCGGTGATAAAAAAGAAAAAAAGAAAGATTCCGCCAAAGATAAAACTAATCCTGCGGTGACTCAGAAAGAACAAAACAACAATACCGACAAACCGCCGCAACCTGAGTATAACGAATCTAGAAAAAAATACCAGATAAATATATCAGCATCAGACGATGATGATGGTACGAATATAAATATCCGCGGAATGCTTATGTCAGTGGTGGCTGGCGGCAAATGCTGGGTTCAGCTGAGCGGTCCAGATGGTGAATCGAGGGCAGTTGACACTCAAATGTTGTCGGGTCCGACGACAACTTATTGCAAGACAGTCCAATTTAATAAAGCTAGCATGAAAAAAGGTGTTTGGAAGTATACAGTGAAATACCAATCTGACAACGCGGAGGGGACGTCTAGTGAAAATACATTCGCAATTAAATAAACGAGTCATTATGTTTGTCGTCTGCCTGGGGGTGCTGGTGAGCGGCGCGGTGTTTGCTGTTTATACTAGCCATTGGGCACGCGGCATCTCTGCATGGGAGTTCAAGTCAGGTAGAATTATCGACGATGAGATTTTTTATAATAAAGACTCTATGAGTGCAGCGCAGATTCAGGCATTTTTAGACAGGCTTATCCCGAACTGTGATGTTTGGGGACAGCAACGGGCGGTAGCCGAGGGACGTCCAGATTTGACTCGTACTCAGTACGCTAAGATACGCTGGGGTGCTAATGCACCTTTTCCGTGTTTGAATAAGTATCATGAAAACCCTAAAACGGGTGAAACTTCCTTTGAGAAAGGCGGCGGCTGGTTCCCTGGAGGGCTTTCTGCGGCGCAGATTATTTATAATGCGGCTCAGGAGTATCATATTAATCCGCAGGTTTTGCTGGTACTTTTACGGAAAGAATCAATAAATCTTACTGGCGACACCTGGCCGCTGAAATCGCAATATAAGTATGCTATGGGGTATGCTTGTCCAGATAGCGGACCGGGACACACTGCTAACTGTAATAATGCCAAGGCGGGGTTTTATAAGCAGATGTCGCTGGCGGCGTGGCAGTTGAATTACTACCGCCATCATCGAAATGACTATGTTTTACATATGGGTATGAATAATATTCAGTATTCGCCGAATCCAGCCTGCGGTACGAAACCGGTTTATATTGAAAATATAGCCACATTAAGTCTGTACATTTATACTCCATATACGCCAAATGATGCTAGCTTAACAAATTATCCGGGAACGGCGCATTGCGGTGCGTATGGCAACCGGAACTTCTTTATGTTCTTTAACGAATGGTTTGGCAGTACTTGGAGGATTGTTAATCCTATTCCTTCCAACGTCCAAATCTCCACCAACCTTCCATATACTATTTCAACCGCTTCTAACCTAGCATTGGACATTCCTGGTAATAGCAGTACTAATGGTGCTAAGATGCAAATCTTTAGTTCTAACAACTCTCCTGCTCAAAAGTTCACCTTCGCAGCAGCAGACAACGGACACTACGTTATTAAAAACCAAAACGGCAAAGTCCTTGATCTGGCTGGCGGCAGTACTGCCAACGGCAACCCAATTCAAATGTACGCCTACAATGGTACATGCGCCCAAAAGTGGTCGCTCATCCGCAAACCAAACGGCAAATACAAAATCCTCTCCGCCTGCAACGGTAAAAAAGCCCTAGACATTAACGGTGCCAGAACCAACAGAAATGGCGAAAAAGTCCAGCTCTGGGATGACAATAACAGCGTAGCCCAGGAGTGGGGATTGGGAAATAACTAATTTAGTGAGTAATCTGCTGCGGAATTTATACGCGGCAGATTATTTGGACGAGCGGCGAAGCTTGCTTGCTAGTTTAGGGATAAAAGTAATGAGCCTATACGATTTACTATCGGTGATAAGTTTAAGTTGGTGCTTGAAATAGTGCAAATCTTCCTTTAGTAATTGGCGTTCGTTAGTAAGAGTTTCAACCTCATTTTCTAAGCGTGCTATATGGCTATTTTTATCGTCAATGACCGCTAAAAAACTAGCTCGTCTTTTTTCGTCAGACTTGATATATGATTTGGCGATGTTTAGCGGGTCTTGCGTGGTGGCTGATTTTTTCTTAAATACAGACTTGATAAGTTGTGAGAAATTTCGCTGCGCTTGTTTGGCTAGTTTGTTGGCGAGTTTCGGATCAGCGGGTGTTTTAACTGCGGCTTCAACCGCGCTTAGTACAGCGTCAATAGCTACGCCGTGCGGATACTTATTGTCCCAAGACTCGGCGTAACGCGAAACCTTTTTATTCAACAAACTGATTCGCGGCACATTGTATGATGCAGCTATTATTCTGCCGTGAAGCGACGTGCCTATCCATAATACTGAACCCGATATTTCGTCAACCAAACGGAGTGGATTGCGGTCTGTTGTGATGCTGATCGCGTATTTGTGTTCAATTAATTTAAACGCTTGAACAATTTGTTTGTACGTACGTTCATCATCATGAAAAGCAGCTGTTCCAGCTAAAAATAGCCGGACATCAGCCTTAAGCGCATGAGAAATCTGCTGTAAAATAACGGCAATTTTTTTCGGTGAATAACGGCTGGTTTTTATGAGTTCGGTGTTTATTTGGAATGTAAAATAGCGCTTGGTTGAAGAATGTTTTGGATGAAATAGGTTAATTGCATGGACCACGTCTGGTGATAAAGACGAAGCAATCTTATTTTTTTCCATAATTTTCTGAGAATTATTCTCACGAACGGAAACAACGGCGTTTCGTAAAACGGTAATTGTTCGTTGTAAAAAGTCACCAGATAGACCAGCAATATTTGATAATCCCACGGAATTAACAATTAGCGGCGTGTGTTTATTAAGCGGATATTTTTGGAGATCTGGGATATACGCATGTTCTTCGCGGTTTTGGCTAATGCCAGTATAAAATTCAACAATAGTGTTCAAGTCGGGCTTATTGCGAAGGATTGTTTGATACTCCTTATTGGATATGTCCATAGTTAACCCGCTCACCACATCAACTGCGCCAACTTCGCCGCCAGCAACATACACGCCGTCAAAGGTATGATTTTTTAACAAAATATCATACGGCAGAACAAATTCGCCATTTATAGACTCGGTATCGGCTGCAATAATTGACGAAGCGATCACTTCAGCTTTGTTATTAATTAATTTTCTTAAGACATACAGAAACAATAAATCGCCAAAATTATCTCGTTCGTAAGCGCCGATAGCTAGGATGCGTCTCATGACTTACTAAGATGAAACTCCTCGTTCGGTTTCCAAAAAACGTCGTTGTTATACGAGCCTTGATTGACGATTTCAAACTTGACAATGTCGTCTACTAACGCGTACACATGCGCCCGATCACGGCTTTTTACGCCGACTTGGACTGAGAATAAGCCGTTTGGTAAAATATTATCAATTGACAATTTAAGAACTTGAGATAACTTAAGGTCAATAATTTTATTCTCAAATTTTTCGTCGGTAGTAAAACGATACACAATCTCTCCGTTATCGCGAATAATCATAAATGTTAGCACCACATCGGCAAGCGATTTTTTGGCGTTGAACTGGATTGAGAAATCGAGCGTCTTTCCTAGATTATTGAAATCACAGTTGATAGAAACGTGGCGGTTGAGGGCTGCCTTGGATGTTTTAGTCTCGACATTCAGATTGTTAAGCTGGCGGTAAATCTGAGCAACCTCAGACGGGCCGCCTACGACAAGTTCATGATCTCTGTCAATCAGTGCCGCGCGGTTACAAAATTGCTGAACTGACTCCATTGAGTGAGTGACTAAAACAACGGTCTTTTTCTCTTTTTTAAGCTGGGCAAAGTAGGAGAAGCACTTACGTTGGAAAGCTTCGTCGCCGACCGCCAAAACCTCGTCCAGCACTAAAATGTCGCCCTTGGCTTTAATGGCAATAGAGAAGGCTAAGCGTACTTGCATGCCGCTTGAATAGTTTTTAAGCTTTTGGTCCATAAAATCAGCCAGCTCAGCAAACTCAACGATGCCGCTGTACATGGCGTCAATTTCTCCAGTTGAGAATCCTAACAAGGCTCCGCTCAGATAGACATTCTCGCGGCCGGTTAATTCTGGATTAAACCCGACTCCCAGTTCAATGAAAGGAATGAGCTTACCATTGATCGTGATTGATCCGGAATCTGGCGCATAAATTTGCGAAATCAATTTAAGAAGAGTCGACTTTCCTGATCCGTTACGTCCGACAATACCGAAAAAATCTCCTTTATTGATAGTGAACGAAATATCGTTTAAGACTTGCTGCTTTTTATAACCTTTAATGCCTTTCGTCCAGTTGATAAAAGACTGTTTTAAACCAGCAGAGCGTTCGGTTGGCAAGCGAAAACTTTTGGAGACGGACTGAATTTTTATGGCGGGTTTGCTCATTATATATTCTCCGCAAAGTATTTACTGTTTTTATTAAAATATATGATACCACCGACAATAATAACACCCGTCAAGACAATTGGAACAACTACAATCCAAGAATTCATGGTTGTCCAGGCGGTCGGCGTAGTGGTTGGCGCAATTAAGTTGTGGCGCACATCTTGGATAGTCTGGGCAATTGGATTAAGTAGCAGCAATTTCTGTACGGGAATACCTAAAACTGTGCGGTTAGCGACCATGCTTAAGGGGTAGATGATGGGCATTGCATAGAAAATAATCTGTAGGACGACTTCGTAAATATGTCCGATATCGCGGAACTTAATATAAAAGGCCGATAGAAACAGCGCTAGACCAAACGCCAAGGCAAACAGCTGTAAAATACTAATCGGTACAAGTAAAATATTCCACGTTAAATCTACTCTGGCGAACAGTGCAAATAAGCAAACCACCGCCAGATTAATCGCCAAACTAATTAAGGCGCTAATCATTGATGACATAACGATAATATGCTTTGGGAAGTTGATTTTACGGATGAGATCACCGCGTACGAAAATGGACTGCATACCGACGCTAGTCGCCTCGGTGAAAAACTGCCACAATGAGATGCCAAGTAGCAATACGATTGGATAAGTCGGCGTGCCATCGGTTACTTTTAGAAAATGGACGAAAACGGTGTACATGACCGCAAAGATCATCAGCGGCTTAAGTACTGACCATAAGATTCCTAAAAATGATCCTTGGTAGCGCAATTTAAAATCGGTTTTTACCAGTTGGTATAACAATACGCGGTTGCGTTTGCTGATAATCTCCACTCCCATACGTTTATTATATCATGAATAGCGGTGGTGCGGGGCGTGCTGGAGTAGCTATTTACGGGTTAACTGGGCAGCAATTGCCTTAATTGGCTGATCAAGGGCGCTGTTCCAATCGGTATTTAGGTTATTATTAGCTGCATCTGCTTTGATGTCGCCTGCTGGCTTAGTGATGGCAGCGATAATGTTCTCAGCCATGTCGTCGATCGTCGGTTCAGCCATGAAAATATTCTTTGAATATCGGTCGAGGTTGGATTTTGTTTGCCATTTGGTCGTTACGACTGTCGCGCCAATGCCTGAAAATTCCAGTGTCGGGTAATTTGGGTGAGGGGCCAGCATCGGCGAAATAGCAACATCAATTGTTTGGGCGAACGCATAATATTCGTCAAGCGGCATTTTACCTTTGTTGATAATTTTCGTGCCGTTTGACAATTGCACGTTTGGTACGTCAGACGAGCCGGCACTGTACGCCTCAATGGTATAGTCAGCCAGCCGCTCATCGCTGAGCGCCTTGTCCAGAGCCATAATTGCCGTGTAAAACATATTTCTATCAACATTCGGCCGGCTATAGAAAAATATTTTCTTAGTTTTAGAATTTTTAGGCGAGCGTTTCTTTACTGCAGGAGACGGTGCCGGCTCAAAGAAAACGGCGTTTTTAGCAATGTAATTATACTTATTCTTCTTAAAATAATCTAAGAGAATTTCTGTATTAGTAATTGGTAGGAACTTTTTACTGTGGTATGTTTCGTCAGCTAGAGTGTAGGCGTCGCTGTTATTATAAAAAATCGGCTCAAAATCTTGGATAAGATAGACGAACTTATTTTTTAACGGCAGGCTTGAAGCAACGCGCGCATCCCACCAGGCACTAACTAGCACTATGTCGTCTGGATGAAGCGGCAGGTAACCGTAATCGTATTGCGAACGGTTTGATAGGTTAATGGTTGAGTAGCGCTCTTTCGTCATGTTGATACCGTTCTTATTCAGAAACTCAACTGGATCAACCTTATCGCTGTAGCCAGTTGTTTGAACTACCCGCAGGTCGTAACCTAATTCGTTAGCCAGTTTGGCACCGACAAATAGCAGTGTGGCGATACCGCCGTAAAAACCTGCCGGGTGCAGAAAACCAAAAATTGTTACTGAAGGTTTTTGTCCAAGGTTAGGTAAAGCTGGATAAACTGGGATTAAGTGGGGATATTTTTGATAAAAAAGATCCTCGGCCTTAACCGAATCGCCCAGCTTGCCATTATTAATTAAAAATGTGGTTTTATTTTCAACCTTACCGAGGAAGTTGACTCCTTTTAGACCGGCGCGTTTAGTAACGTTGCTGGTTTTTCGAATTGCGCGCAAAATAACTTTTTTCACTACTTATATCCTTTCAATTTTCTGACATCGATAAAGCCATCGCCGTTATCTGTTGAAAAATGTTTTGAATAAATTTTATAACTTTCCACGAAATCGACATAGGGAATTCCCAAATGCGAGCGAGAGACTGACTCTTTGTGAATCATGTGTCCGTGGTTGTAGCCAACGAGGATCGGCGCAAATTTTTTATCTGCCAAGCGCAGGCAAAGATCGACATCGCCGCCAGTGATAATAAAGTCCTCATTGAGGCCGCCGATTTTATCAAACTTTACTTTTTCGACCATCAGGCAGGCTGCCGTGACAGCTGCTAGTGGCAAGTCTTCTTTGAAATTGTATGGTAAATTCTCGTCTTCTAGTAGCGAGCTGAGTTTTTTACGTATATACAAATGATCGGCCGTGCCGCCTGGTACCAGGTAGACTCCAGCGTGCTGAACTGTCTTTCTATCGCCGTATAATAATACGCAGCCGACTGCTCCGACTTTTGGCTCCAGCGCTTTATGGTACATGTATTCAATCAAATCTGGAGAAGTTGCCTCGACGTCGTTATTTAGCAGCCACAACACCTTACCTTTAGCCTGTGCTGCTGCCCAGTTATTGATTTTTTGGTAGTTAAATTTATGGTTATAATGAAGCAACTTGATGTTTTTTATATTGGCAGAGTAGGCTTTTATTTGATCCATTGTGCTGCTGCTTGAGCCATTATTGACAAGCAGGATTTCTTTGATAGGGTACGAGGCTAAAGACTTGAGGCAGTCGATAGTCATGCTCGGGTGATCTTTGAATGGTATGATAACCGATAAATCGAGAACTTTCATACAAGCTATTATATCGTATAAATTAATAATTGCCAGCTTGGAAAATAATAGAGTACTGTATTATAATTTATGGCAATGGGAAGTGAACTGAAATTGCGGATAAAAAGCTGCTTGGTGATATTTTTAGTGGTGCTGCTGGGCAACGCTATTAATATCTTTATCACCAACCCTAACCCGATGATTACGCGCTCCGGGCTTGGGGTCGACAGGACGACGGTTAATGGTCAATATAACGGAACGGAAGTCAATGACGGACCGATTACACATTCGCTTGGATCGGCGTCAGTTCATCAAATTTTGGAGGGTAAATTACCTTTATGGAATCATTACGAGGGCGTTGGTGCGCCGCTGGCTGGCGATATGCAGCCAGCATCTTTGTTTGTGCCGTTTAATTTGTTACTGGTTTTGCCCGCTGGTTTTTTAATTTTTAAGATCGTTCTAGAAACTGCAGCCGGCATCGGGATGTATTTCTTGCTAAGGATGTTTAAGCTGAGTAATGTCTCGTCTGTAATTGGCGGCATGCTTTTTTCTTTGAATAGCCTATTCGCTATCTTCGGTAGCGCCGTAATTAATCCGATGCCATTTTTCCCATGGCAGCTCTACGCGGTTGAGAAAATTAGGAGCGAAATACTTGATAAAACACCGAAAGGCAAAAAATTTGGTTGGATTATTTTAGCGTTTAGTTTGGCGTTTTCTATATACGCTGGTTTTCCAGAAACGGCATATATCAACGGCCTGCTAGTGTTGGCGTGGTTTATTTACCGGCTATGCGGGCTTTATAAAGACAAGAAACTGCTCCTGCGTTATGTTACGCACGTTATGATTGGCGGTCTTGTTGGGCTGCTTTTGGCGGCGCCAATTATTTATCTTTTCGCTCACTATTTGATGCATGGCGCTAACATTGGCGGGCATACTGGCGCGTTTGCCGGCGTTGGTTTGAAGATGGAGGCGACACCTATGCTGCTATTTCCGTACGTTTACGGGTTGATTTTTGAGCATTCAGCAGTTGCTCCTTATTGGGGTAGTTTGGGTGGTTTTACGGGAATTTTTATTATAACAGCAGCTTTTATCGGCGCTAAAAATCAGGCAATTCCCCGCGGCGTTCGGATATTCTTCTTAGTAGCGTCCGGCGTTACCTTGGCGCGAATTTTAGCAGTGCCGGGAATTACGAAAGTTATCGATATGTTACCGCTCATGTCATCGGCAGCGCCGCACCGCTATGTTCCGCCGATTTTTGTTATCTCCATGATTATTATGGCGGCGTTTGGGCTGGATTATGCATGGAAAAAAGGTTCAAACCTATCGTTAAAGAAGCTATGGCTGCCACTGCTGTTAGCGGCTACACTAGCGGCTACCGCGCTGGTCTTCGCTAAGTCTGTTATTGATAATTTACCAAACGCGCAGATTCCGTATGTTGATTTGACCGTCGCTGCTGTTACTACTGCCGCCGGGCTGGCCGCGATAGCCGTAAGCTCTATTTGGGAGAAAACCAGAAAGCTTGTACCGATTATTATGACGGCGGCGATTATTGCCGAGATGCTAGTGTTGTTTTGGATTCCGCAGCTTGGTGCACCAATTCGTTCTCAAGCCAGGCTGGACTTTGGCGTAGTTGATTTTTTGCAGAAAAATCTGGGGAATAATCGATTTTATTTCATTGGTAATAAGAATGGATTAAAAACAAACTATGGCTCGTATTTCAAATTAGCATCAATCAACACCGAAAATCTGCCAACACCCAAACTATGGGAAGATTATGTGGTTAAAAAACTAGATAACAATACCAGCACGATTAGTTTTTCTGGCGCTTTTCGGTTGAAATGGGAAAAGAATTCGGTGCAGGATGAGTTTTTGCGTAATATTAAGAATTATCAGGCAATCGGTGTGAAATATATAGTGAGCGAAATTAACGGCGTCTATCGGCTGAGTGATAGTAATGCGCACGATTATGGGTTAAGACTGGTCTATAAAGATCCGTCCGACAGAGTGGCTGTTTACCAAATGCCGGATTTTGCCAGTTATGTTTCGGTGGATAAATGCCGTTTAACAGCGAAAAGCCGGAACGAAATTGCGGTGGCTTGTTCCGAGGCGTCGGAGTTGCGGCGGCTTGAACTATTTTTCGACGGCTGGTCGGCAAAAGTTAATAATGAAACTCAAACTATTGAAAAATATAATAACCTATTCCAGTCAGTTAAAATTCCAAAGGGAGAATCGACGATAACATTTAATTTCTGGCCGCAGTATACGACTGCCTCGCTGGCGGCTGCTGGACTAACATTGATTGTCATTGCCGGCTATCTGGCGGTAGCTGCCGTGCAAAGAATATCAAGAAACCGAGCAGATGCTTTTCAGAGGATAATGAAGTTTCTGGTGTCTGGGTCTTTAGCGGCAATCACTGAATATACATCGTTTATGGTGATGGAGAAAGCCGGAATTATACTAATAGCATCTCAGACGATAAGTTTCTTGTGCGGCTTCGTAGTTAGTTTCTTATTAAATCGAGCATGGGTATTCAAAAGCAAAGAAAAAGCTTTCCAGCAGCTCATGAAATACGGCTTACTAGCGGCTATAAATCTGGTGTTAACAAACTTGGTTATGAATTGCATGGTCTATGTGCTGCATGTTAATAGTTTGATTGCTAAAATATCGGTGATGGCAATGGTGGCGGTCTGGAATTACATTATTTTTTCAAAACTTATTTTTCAACAAGCGAAGGCTAAGAAAGGTAAAAGAAAAACAACAGACGCCGCCGCCAAGGGTGCGAGTACCGCGCGGAAGCCTCGTAAAACCTCCCGTAAACCTCGGCGGTAGATATCGCCTTTAGGTCTCGTAGCGAAACGCAGGCAAGGCTAAGCTCAAAGCCTGAGGGTGTTATTTGCTAAGCTTGATTGACAAGGCTTGGTGTAGCTCGCGCAGACGCTGTTCGTTTTGGTCGATTCTTTGCCGCTGGCTGTTGGCGATTGAAAGAAGGAAGACGATGGTAGTAATTTCGACGATATCAAAAAGACTCAGCTCGCTAGAGTCAAATAGGTCTTTACTCATCGCCAGATTATACACTGGGAATGATCCTATGATAATAATCAACGCAAATAGCCAAATCAATAACTGGTGTTTTAAGCGGTTTTTACTGATCTTTTTTAGTTTGTATTGGGTGATGATGTTAATTAACACCGCCAAGATAATCGGCGTGTTGAGCAATACGAGAACAATATACCTCATTCAAATATCTCCGCAATACGCTGCTTGCACAGCCGTTTAACAATGTTTATTGCATTCCAGTTGTTCTGGCCCTTAGCTCTTGAATAATCGGTGTAAATAGCTTTAATTGGATATTCGCTGACGATCATGCGGGCTTGTTTGGCACGCCAAATCATCTCGGAACAGAACTCGTAGCCGGTTGATTTCCACTGTAAGCCATCGATTGCTCGCTTTGAGAAAATTCGTAAGCCTGACTGGGAATCAGTAACGTTAATGCCGAATAGCAAATAAGTAAATAGGCTCAGACCTTTGTTACCCAGGACTTTGATCTTCGACATGCCTCGGCTGTCAATTAACCGGCTGCCTATCAACAAATCAGCATTTCCTTGATCAATACTTTTAATTCCTTCCAGGACGTCATCTGGCGCGTGCTGCCCGTCGGCATCCATGGTGGCAGCGATATCATAATTATGCTGGCGTACATAAGCCAGGCCAGTTAGCGTGGCGCTGCCCGCTCCAGAGTTGAGAATGTGGTTAATAACAATAGCGCCGCCTTTTTTGGCCTCGTTGGCGGTTTTATCCTTTGAGCCGTCGTTGACTACGACAATATCAATGTCATAAGCTTTCTTAGATTTTAAGAATACTTCTCTCGCAGATTTAACAACTTCGCCAATCACGGTCGCCTCATTATAAGCGGGAATAACTACGCACACTCTCCTCATATGAATAGTTTACCATAATGTAGTATTATATACTTGAATAGGAGAGATTTTATGAGAATAGCAGTGGTGGTGTTGAATTATAAGGGCTGGCAAGATACAAAAAAATGCCTGGCGGCCTTACGGCGCCAAACCTATACGGATTTTGAGATCTATTTGATTGACAATGGGTCGGGCGATGATTCAGTGAAAGAACTTTCTAAAATTAAAATGAGAAATTTACATTTTCATCAAGAACCGAAAAATACTGGTTTCACGGGCGGAGTAAATATTGGCATTAAATGGGCGATGAAACACGAGTTTGATGCAGTGGCCTTGTTAAACAATGACGCTAATGCCGAGCCTGACTGGCTGGAAAAATTGGCGGGCGGCTTTAATCATTCTGAGGAAATTGGTGCAGTGACAAGCCTGATGCTGGACACAACCGGTAAATTTATCGACGATGCTGGCGATGATTATTCAACGTGGGGAATTCCGTCGCTTCGGGCCGAAAAACTACCGAGGAAAGATGCCCCAGAAAGCGGTCTGGTCTTCGGGGGAACTGGCGGCGCTACGCTGTATAAAATTGAAGTATTTAAGAAAATTGGTTTATTTGATGAGGATTTTTTTGCTTATAGCGAAGATGTTGATATTGACTGGCGTATACAACTAGCTGGTTATAAGGTTTGGTACGAAAAATCTGCCGTGGTGCTGCATAAACATTCGGCGACAAGCTCAAAAATCCCGGGCTTTACTGTTCGCCAGGTTTTCAAGAATTTACCGCAGGTGTTTTGGAAAAACGTGCCTAGTCCGATGATTTTTTGGATGTGGCCGAAATTCGCGCTAATTTATACCGCTTTTATTTTTTACCAAATTCCCAAAGGCAGTCTGAAATTTGCTTTGAAGGGTTTTTGGCAAAGTTTACTGCTAACACCGAGAGCTTTTGCTAAACGCCGCCGTATTCAAAAGAGCAGAGTTGTATCAAATAAATACATCAGCTCGATTTTACTGCATCGATTGCCTCTGAAGCAGGCTAATAGGATAAAGAAAATGCTTGGGATGAAAATAGCCAGCAGCTAGCCGCCGATTCTTTACTTTTGCTACGAACACGGTAAAATAATAGTGATGAAGCGTGACATTCTGTTAAGTTCAAAAGTATTATTAGTATTCTCTGATATTGTGGTGGTGATTGTATCCTTCGGGCTGGCTTACTATTATCGCGTCCATTTTGATGCGCGACCGTACTATTTTCACCCTGAGACCATGAGCTTTTTATGGCTGTCAATTATGCTGATTCCTTTGTGGGTTGGCGTAAATTTCTTATCTGGCTTATATGATCGGACGGTGTTTTTATACCGCTCTAAGGAATATGGCCGGATTTTAGTGGCGTCGGTCGTTAGTGTTATGGCGATGATCTCTTACGAATTCTTCACTGGCGAAGATATCTTTCCGGTTCGCGTGATAGCTGTTTATTTCATAGCCATTAACTTTGTACTGATGGTTGTCGGACGAGAAATTATCCGTTTTATTAATAAAATTTTAATTCGATCGGGTATTGGACGGCAAAAAGTATTGATTGTTGGCAATTCAGTTAGGTCGATTGAGCTAGCTCAATTTTTTATCGACAACGTCGGCTTTGGCTACGACGTGGTCGGCGTGGCGGCTAAGGAGCAGTATTTTCCGAGCCGAACTTCGTATAAAACATTCTCGAAGATAAAAGAAGCCTTGAACGAATCAAAACCTGATATTATCATCCAAACCGACGTAGCCCAGTCGGAGGATATTTACCGGTATGCTATAGAGAATCATTTGTCGTACATGTTCGTGCCGCAGCAAGATCGACTACTGTCGCAGCTAAACAGTGTGGAAATCGTTGGCGGACTGCCGATGATCGACATAAAAGTAACCAAATTGTTTGGCGCCGGCCGCGTATGGAAGAGGCTAATGGATTTAACGCTCGGCTGGCTTGGGCTGATCATCGCTTCGCCGATTATGGCGGTTGTCATCGTCGTTATGAAAATTACCGAGCCGCGCGGCAAAATTTTCTTTCGGCAAGTTCGTTTGACGCGATTTAATAGAGAATTCCAGATTTATAAATTTCGCTCGGTAAAGGCGAAATATAACGGACTAACGCCAGAACAGGCTTTTAAGAAAATGGGCAAGCCGGAGCTAGCGAAAGCTTATCGTAAAAATGGCGATAAGCTTGATGACGATCCGCGTATTACCAGGCTTGGCAAGTTTCTGCGGGCGACGTCGCTTGACGAATTGCCGCAGCTGATTAATGTTATTCGCGGTGATATTTCGCTCGTCGGGCCGCGGGCGCTGATTCCGCAGGAAATCAATCAGTATAAAAAGAAGGATATTATCTTAGCGGTAAAATCAGGAGTTACTGGGTTGGCGCAAGTTTCTGGCCGGCGTAATATCTCGTTTGAGGAGCGCCGCCGCTTGGATGTATATTATGTGCAGAATTGGTCGCTATTATTAGACATTCAGATATTATTTAAGACGGTATTTTCGGTAATTATTCGGCGGGGGGCCAGATAGTGGATAGTCGAAAAAACCCGACCTGGCTTAAGGGTAAAAAAGTAGCTATCGTGACTGATTGGCTGACGACATATGGCGGCGCGGAAAAAGTCGTTAAAACTCTTCATGAAATATTTCCAGAAGCGCCAATTCTTACCTCGCAGTATTCTAAAAAAGACATTGACTGGTTTGACGATTGCGATGTGAGAACTGGTTGGTTAAATATATTCCCAGCCAAGCTGCGAAAGTTCCTCGGACCACTAAGGGTAATTTATTTTTCTAACTTAAAATTAAGGGAATTTGATGTGATAATTTCCAGCTGTATCGCTGAGAGTAAGGGCATAAAGACAGGGGAAGACCAGCTTCATATCAGTTATTTGCAAGGTCCACCAACGCAATATTATTGGGGAATGTATGATGATTATGTAAAGAACCCAGGATTTGGCAAATTAAATGGTATTGTGCGATTTTTTTTCAAATTATTAGTTAAGCCGCTTAGAGAGAATGACTATCAATTATCTAAGCATCCGGATTATATTATTGCCAATTCCACCTACTCTGCCAAGGAGGTAGAGACCTATTACCATCGCCAAGCCGCGGTTGTGTTTCCGCCAGTTGATGTCGATAAGTTTCGTCCCAGCACGGAAACTAGCGATTTTTATATTAGTACGTCGCGCCAAGTAAACTGGAAGCGTTTAGATTTGGCAGTAGAGGCTTTTCGAGATTTGGATTCCAAGCTAATTTTAGTCGGCGGCGGTGCTGAGCATGATAAATTGGTGGCGCTGGCGGCTGGCAGTGCAAATATTGAGTTTGTTCCGACCATTAACGACAGCAAGGAGCTGGCGCAGCTGGTATCTAAGGCTAAGGCTTTCATTTTTCCGAGCCTGGAACCGTTTGGTATCGCGCCGATTGAGGCGCTAAGTGCTGGCGTTCCGGTGATTGCCTATAAGAAAGGTGGCGTGCTGGATTATGTAATTGAAAATAAAAATGGCGTGTTTTTTCCCGAACAAACGGCGGAGTCGCTAAAAAAGGCTGTGCTGCTATTTGAAAAAAAGCGCTTTAATAAAAAAGAGGTTTCTGCAACTGCCAAATCTTTTTCAAAGGATAATTTTAAGAAAACAATCGAGCAGTTTATCAGGGAAAAAGTTGATGAAAAAAATTGACAAAATGCTGCGGCAGTTTGCGGATCTGTGCTTATTCGATAAATTCTTACTGCTAGCGCCGCTAGTTGTTTGGTTTTCGTACCAGCCCAACATTTACCTTGGCCATTCCAGTGCGATGAATATAGAATTGTCGTTGGTTCTAATCTATGTCGCCGTGTTGGCAGTGTTCGCTTTGCCGCTGATCTTTAGTAATTATCAAGAGTTGCTGCGCTGTAATTTGGTGCGAATTGTCGGATTATTTATACTGTGGAGTTTTATGAGTATTATTTGGTCGAGCAATTTGTCGAGGGCTATTCTTACAACTGGAGTTAGCGCGGCTTTGTTTATTGTTTTGCTTGGCGTGTTGTCAACAGATTTGAAAAAACTTACTCCAATTTTAAAAAATACCTACATTGCGTCGGCGGCGTTCATGAGTGTTTTGGCAATTATCCAGGTTGCTTATGGAGCTTGGTTTGATTGGGGGTTGTGTCGCGGCTGTTTAGCGGCGGGTTTTGGTTTCGTCCGTCCCAGTGTTTTTGCGATTGAACCGCAGTTCTTTGGTAGTTTGTTATTGGCGCCAATTTTAATACTGGCTGCTAAATTTTTGCGAAAAACCGTTACTAAAACGGACGTTATTTTATTATGCATCATGATAACAGCAATGTATCTGACTCTAAGCCGCGGCGCTATTTTTTCGTTGGTAATTGCTATCGCCTGCCTAATGTTTTTATATAGGAATTCTTTAATCAAAAAATCTAGGCTAGTTTTCTTGTCGCTTGTGGTATTGGCTGGGTTTGGTGTTGGCATGGCGTGGCACGGCATTTTTACCGAGTTAAATCCGCGGGTGAGCGACGGATTTTATGATTCTGTATCAAAATCTGTTAATCAATTAACCCTAGGAAAGATAAACCTTCCTAAGTTAACTGCCAGCAGTGTTTCGCAAGCAGCTTCGCCGTCGACTGCTTCTGTAGAAACAAATCACCCTAAAGCTCATTTTAGCGGCTATGTCGAAACATCCACCAATGAACGGACGAGTATGCTAAATTTGGCGCTGCAGACATGGAGCAAAGATTGGACTGCTATGCTGTTCGGTACGGGCATAGGGTCTTCTGGACGGGCGATACAACAGTACACACACAAGTTGGCGACTGAGGCAGAAATTACCCAAAACCAGTATATCGAAATTTTATTAGAGAACGGGCTAATTGGCGCTGTTTTGTGTCTGATGGCAGTGGTAGTATATTTGCACGACACTCGTAGATATAAGTTAGCCTGGGCGATACTTATCGCCTTCGCGTTGCAGTGGAATTTCTTTAGTGGTTTGCCAAATGCGCTGCATATTTATTTGGTTTTAGCGGTTATTTTCGCTGCAGTAAAAATCCATCCAGACGCTCTCAAACGCCCAGTAAAAACTAGCGCCTAAACTAAATTATTTAAGTTAGATAATTACCGTAGCCTGATTTTTTCAAATCGATAGCTAGTTCGTCAAGCTGCTGGCGGACTATCCAATCATTGTCAAAAGCAGTTTTTTCCGGACTGCCGATAATCTGGCCAGTGCGTTTTTGGATGACGCGTACGAAGTCAGCGGCATCGGTCAGGCTATCAATAGTGCCTGTATCCAGCCAAACATCGCCATTTTCCAGAGTTTGTACTTGCAGTTTGCCGCGGCGCAGATATTCAGCATTGATAGAGGTAATCTCCAATTCGCCCCGTGCTGACGGCTGAACACTTTTAGCAATGTCAATGACATCGTTATCGTAAAAATATAGTCCAACCACTGCAAAGTTTGACTTTGGCTGAGCTGGTTTTTCTTCAATGGAAATAGCTTGATTTTCCCCGTCGAATTCAACAACACCGTAACGTTCCGGGTCGGATACTTCATAGGCGAAAACCACACCACCTTCCGGATCGGTGCATTCACGAAGTGACTCGTCTAACCGTTCGCCGTAGAAAATGTTATCGCCAAGCACTAGTGCTACTTTATCGTCGCCGATGAATTCTTCGCCAATAATGAAGGCTTGTGCTAGGCCTTCTGGCTTTGGTTGAATGGCGTATTGTAGATTGATGCCCCACTGCGAACCATCGCCAAGTAGCCGCTGAAAACCGGCTTGATCGTCCGGCGTGGTAATGACTAAGATATCGCTAATTCCCGCTTGCATCAGCGTGGTCAACGGATAATAAACCATCGGCTTATCGTAAATTGGCATTAGCTGTTTGCTGATGGCTTTGGTAATTGGGTGAAGGCGAGTACCCGAGCCGCCTGCTAAAATTATTCCTTTCATGAAAACTCCTTTTGATTCAGTATATAATCTTTTAATTCATGTGTCCAATCATGGCTAGAAAAACCAGTAGCATGTAACTTTTCCAGGCTCATATTCGAGCCGAGCGGGCGCGGTGCGATTCCATCTTTGCCGGCAAAATATTCAGCCGTAGTCGTGTTGGTAACAGTCAGGTCATCGCGACCAGCCAGCTTAAATATTCGTCTGGTAATGTCCGCCCAGCTTTCCAACGGGCCATTGTTGGTGGCGTTGTATGTGCCGAACGGGGCTTGAGTCGATAGCAGATGGTCAATAATTCTCACCAATTCACCAGTAAAGGTTAGCCGGCCAATTTGGTCATGAACAACGGTTGGCGAAATATTTTTTTCCGCCAGACTAAGCATAGTGCGGACAAAGTTTTTACCTTCGCCGATCACCCAAGTAGTACGCAGCAAGTAAAATTTGTCGAGCTGTTCGACCAACAAATCTCCAGCCGCCTTCGATGCGCCATAAACACTCAGCGGACTGAAATCTTCGCTTTCATAATGCGGTTCTTTTGTCCCGTCAAATACGTAATCGCTGGAAATATGTACCAGCGTCATATCGTGAGCACGGCAGGCTCGGGTCAAATTTGCGACTGCTGAGGTATTAACTTTCCAGGCTGCTACGCGACCTTCTGGTGTTTCCGCACCATCAACATTAGTAAAGGCCGCTGCGTTTAAGATTATTGATATTCCTGACCAATCAAACGATTCGACTGATTGGCTATCAGTGATGTCAAGCTCAGTTTTGTCAGCGAATCGAGCCTCTGGATATTGAGTTCTTAGGGCTGTACCTAGCTGGCCGTTAGCGCCGATAATAAATAGTGACGACGGTTCTGGTTTAGTTTTCGGTTTCTCATTCTTGACAATAATATCTTCAATTTTAGCGGTCATAGCGGTTTTATCAAGTTTCGATACATCTATAACGTGGCCATTTTTTAAGGAACTAATTGCTCGAACAAGCCGTTTTTGATTAAGTAAATTCTGTTTGATATTTTGCCGAATACCGCCTAAGCTGATGCTTTCGTCAAATCCTTTCAATCCTTTTTCGCGTTCGCGCAGACGTTCGGAAATTAATGCACCAGTGGTAGACAGCATGATAAATTGTACGTCGGCGATCTTCGGGTCGGGATAGTAGATTGACTCAGTTATTTGATGCGGGAAAACAATACCGCAAATAACTGATGATGTTCCTTTTTTAGCGCGTTCGGTTGCATCAAAAAGCAGCTGCTCAACTCGAAAGCCTTGCCATGGCCCGCGTCCAACTGGCGGGACTCCGTCTTCATCAATTTCATGAATAGCAATTGACTTGCCTATTCGCTGGCTTTTTCGTAGAGCCTTGAAGGTTGTTGTTTTTCCGGCGGCGCTACAGCCGGTGATGATAGTGATAGTTGGCATATATTTGTCTTACACCTCCATCGGAATTACGTTTGCAAGTAGCGGGTGAGCGGCATCCTTCTCAGAAATGATTGCTTGGTCCTGGCTGATTGGCCAGCCAATACCGAGTGTTGGATCAAACAGATTGACAAAGGTGTATTTGGCATCTGGCGACCAGTGCGCGTCGACCAGGTAGGTGTAGGCAATGTTGTCGTCGAGCGCTTGATAGCCATTGGCAACACCTTTGGGTACAAAGATTGCCGTGCCAGGATTGATTTCATGTGTGAAAACTCGGCCGAAGCTGTCGCCCTGACGCAAATCGCACCACGCGCCGAATACGCGGCCATTGGCGGTGGAGATGAATTTGTTCCACGGCTCGGCGTGTAAGCCCCGAGTGGCGCCAGCTTTATCGTTAAAGCTGATGTTATTTTGTACGATGTTAAATGACGGCAAGCCCAGTGCTTCCATTTTTTCCTTTTGATAGTTTTCTTTGAACCAGCCGCGGTTGTCGCCGTGGACTGGTAGTTTGACGACGAA
>ERZ773072.113-NODE-113-length-47148-cov-31.537171_pt1 | contig 47148 bp, 60 predicted proteins | sample MGYA00580617_ERZ773072 | MGnify/ENA primary metagenome ERZ773072 (study PRJEB29015, sample SAMEA2737970) | human oral metagenome | biome: human oral; feature: human-associated habitat; material: dental | place: China | collected 2122 ...
TCATTTCCGTCACTATCGGCACAATTTATGGTGCGATTTCCGGTTATGTAGGCGGAAAAACAGATATGTTAATGATGCGCTTTTTGGAAATTCTTAGCTCATTTCCATTTATGTTCTTCGTCATTTTATTAGTGACCCTTTTTGGCCAAAACATTTTCTTAATTTTTATCGCTATCGGGGCGATTGCTTGGCTTGGCCTTGCTCGTATCGTACGTGGTCAAACCCTCAGTTTGAAAAATAAAGAATTTGTCGAAGCCGCTATCGTTTGTGGCGTGCCACGTCGCCAAATCATTTTCAAACACATCATTCCGAATGTATTGGGCTTAGTGGCCGTTTATGCTTCACTTGAAGTACCAGGACTCATTCTATTCGAATCATTCTTAAGTTTCTTAGGTTTAGGAACACAAGAGCCAATGAGTAGTTGGGGCGCACTATTAAGTGATGGTGCAGCGCAAATGGAAGTGTCGCCTTGGTTATTAATTTTCCCAGCATTTTTCCTTTGTCTCACGCTATTTTGTTTTAACTTTATCGGTGACGGACTGCGTGATGCACTTGATCCGAAAGATAGATAGGAGCGAATCATGAATCCTTTATTAGATGTAAAAAATCTCTACGTTCGCTTCAAAACACCCGATGGCATTGTCACTGCGGTGAATGATTTAAACTTCACGCTGAATGCAGGAAGCACGCTCGGTATTGTAGGCGAAAGTGGTTCAGGTAAGTCACAAACGGCCTTTGCTTTAATGGGCTTGTTGGCGGCTAATGGTACAGTGGAAGGTTCAGCCATTTTTGAAGGTAAAGAATTGGTTAATTTACCAAAGGCTGAATTGAATAAAATCCGTGCCGAACAAATTTCCATGATTTTCCAAGATCCGATGACGTCTCTCAACCCTTACATGAAAATCGGTGAACAGCTCATGGAAGTTCTACAGTTACACAAAGGTTATGATAAACAAACTGCCTTTGCTGAATCGGTGAAAATGTTGGATGCGGTCAAAATGCCGGAAGCGAAAAAACGCATGGGCATGTATCCACACGAGTTTTCAGGCGGTATGCGTCAACGGGTGATGATTGCGATGGCCTTATTATGCCGTCCAAAACTACTCATTGCCGATGAGCCCACCACCGCTTTGGATGTGACCGTTCAAGCGCAAATCATGACTTTGTTAAATGAGTTAAAACGTGAGTTTAATACCGCGATTATTATGATCACTCACGATTTAGGTGTGGTAGCGGGTATTTGCGATCAAGTGATGGTGATGTATGCCGGACGAACCATGGAATACGGCACAGCAGAGCAAATTTTCTATCATCCAACCCATCCTTATTCTATTGGCTTAATGGATGCGATTCCTCGCTTAGATGGCAATGAAGAACACTTGGTGACCATTCCAGGCAATCCACCGAATTTATTGCATTTGCCAAAAGGTTGCCCATTCTCACCCCGTTGCCAATTTGCTACCGAACAATGCCAAACTGCGCCAAAACTGACCACATTTAATCACGGTCAATTACGTAATTGTTGGTTACCAGTGGAGAAATTTATCCTATGACAGTTTCAAATAACAAAGAATTACTCCTTGAAGTCAATCACTTAGGCGTTAGTTTTAAAATTAAAAATGATAAATCCCTTTTCTTCGCCAAACCTCAAACCTTAAAAGCAGTAAAGGATGTTTCCTTTAAGCTTTATGAAGGTGAAACCCTCGGTGTAGTAGGTGAATCGGGTTGTGGTAAATCCACACTTGCACGTGCCATCATCGGCTTAGTCGAAGCGAGTGAAGGGGAAATCTTGTGGCTTGGTAAAAATTTACGAAAACAATCAGCTAAACAATGGAAAGATACTCGCAAAGATATCCAAATGATTTTCCAAGACCCTCTCGCCTCTCTCAATCCGCGAATGAATATTGGTGAAATTATTGCTGAGCCATTAAAAATTTACCAACCGCACTTAAGCGCTGCTGAAGTGAAAGAAAAAGTACAAGCGATGATGTTGAAAGTCGGGCTTTTACCGAACTTGATTAACCGCTATCCGCATGAGTTTTCTGGTGGCCAATGTCAGCGTATCGGTATTGCTCGCGCCTTAATCATTGAACCGAAAATGATCATTTGCGATGAGCCCGTTTCTGCATTGGATGTGTCCATTCAAGCACAAGTAGTGAATTTATTAAAGTCGCTACAAAAAGAAATGGGGCTTTCCTTAATTTTCATCGCCCATGACTTAGCGGTGGTAAAACACATTTCTGACCGCGTGTTGGTGATGTATTTAGGTAATGCCATGGAATTAGGCAGCGATGAGGAAGTGTATAACAACACTAAACATCCTTATACCAAAGCCTTAATGTCTGCTGTTCCGATTCCCGATCCGAAATTGGAACGCAATAAGTCCGTCGAATTACTTGAAGGTGAGCTACCTTCGCCAATTAATCCGCCGTCTGGTTGCGTGTTCCGTACTCGCTGCCTAAAAGCCGATGAAAATTGTGCGAAACAAAAACCACCTTTCACCAGCCAAAACAACAGCCATTTTGTGGCTTGCTTGAAGGTCTTATAAAACAAAAAGTGCGGTCAACATTCGCCGCACTTTTTACTTTTACAATTCTAATTTTTCTTCAATCACTTTAGCCAAATCATCTAGCATTGCATAGCGTTTGCGATACATAGAACGTTTCTTACTCGGTACCTCATCAAGATTTCTATCGATCTCTAAAGGCAATTCCCAATAGTCTTTCAACTGTCCACCTGATTCAGAAAAAATCGCATCATAATCTACAACATAATGTGAACTTTGAATAAAACGCGATTTATTTTGATATTTTTGAGGAATACCTAACAATTGATTAAAACCTAATGCTTTCGTCAATGCTTTCATCGTTTCTACCATCAAATAAGCAGGGCGTAAACCATGGCAAGTTTTTGTCAGTTGCTTCACCATCTCTTTGGAACCTTCAAAATTGGGTCCCTGCACCACAGAAATAAGTAATGCCTCATCAAGTTTGGCAAAAGTAAGCAAATACACTAATTCATTACGTGGTTTATGCCATAATTCCAATACCCAATAGCCTTCCATCGGTTGGTGCGTGGTCATCGACAATGTCATCTCAAAATCAGGAATCACTTCACCAAAACTTAATGGCGTTTTATAAATGAGTACTGAAAGTGCGGTCAATTTTTCAGGTAAAAAAAGTAGATTGTCACAAATAGCTTAGAAACGCTGTTTGCTATTAAAACGTTTATCTAAAAAACGATAAACTAATGGGTAGCTATAATCTGCATGTTCATTTAATAATGTGACAAGAAAAGGATGCTGATTAATAAATTGCTCAAAATGAGCAATTGATCCTCGATGTAAAAAAGAACGAAGACGATAACGTAGGCGCTTAAGCGCATAAGAACGCCCTGGTCTATCGGGATAAACGGCTTCCGCTTTTGGCCAGCGATATTGATTCTCTTGAGATTCCATAGTAAAAAATAATTAAAGATACTTTAAATCAATGCAAAACGCGCATTCTCTCATAATTTCAGCAATTTTTCTATTTGTGATATGCTAGGCGCAATTAATGAAAGGAACAATTATGTCTGAAATTAAACTGAATTATCATAAAACGCATTTTCTTACGAGCGCCCCCAATATTCGTTCCATCCCAGAAGATACAGGGATTGAAATTGCGTTTGCAGGGCGTTCAAATGCAGGAAAATCAACCGCACTTAATGCATTAACCAATCAGAAAAGCTTAGCTCGAACCTCTAAAACCCCTGGTCGAACACAGCTCATCAACCTTTTTGAGGTGGAGCCGAATTGTAAACTAGTGGATTTACCTGGCTATGGCTATGCTGCCGTTCCTGAAAAAATGAAAATCGAGTGGCAAAAATCCCTCGGGGAATATTTGCAAAAACGAGAATGTTTAGGCGGACTTGTTGTTTTAATGGATATTCGCCATCCTTTAAAAGATCTCGATCAACAAATGATAGAATGGGCAGTTTCTGCTGATTTACCGGTTATGCTACTTTTAACTAAAGCGGATAAACTCAGCCAAAGTGCACGTAGCAAACAAGTCAAAATGGTACGTGAAGCGATTTTACCCTTCCAAGGTGATATTCAAGTAGAGGCTTTTTCTGCACAAAATAAAATTGGTATTGATAAATTGGCTGCCAAGTTAGATAGTTGGTTTGCCCCACTTTTCGCGTAGTTTTTTATCAAGAAAAAGTAATTTCTGCGATCAAGATCGCAAAAAAAGCACAGAATGTATGATTTCATTCTGTGCTTTTTTTATAGTGCGAAAATCTGATTATTTTTGACCGAACTTTAAGGAATCTGAATGTCTCTTGCCATTGTTTATAGCCGTGCCTCAATGGGCGTACAAGCCCCTCTTGTTACCATTGAGGTACACTTAAGTAACGGAAAGCCTGGATTTACCTTAGTTGGCCTCCCCGAAAAAACTGTAAAAGAAGCACAAGATCGAGTCAGAAGTGCATTAATGAATGCGCAGTTCAAATATCCTGCCAAACGCATCACCGTCAACCTTGCACCGGCTGATTTACCCAAAGAAGGGGGACGATTTGATTTACCCATTGCGATAGGTATTTTGGCTGCATCAGATCAATTAGATAGTAGCCGTTTAAAACAATTTGAATTCGTTGGTGAACTCGCATTAACAGGTGAATTACGTGGTGTACACGGCGTGATCCCCGCCATTTTAGCGGCACAAAAAGCCAAACGAGCCCCCATTATCGCTTATCAAAATGCCAATGAGGCGTCGCTTGTCTCAGAGCAAGAGACTTATTTCGCTAAAAACCTTTTAGAGGTCGTGCAATTCTTAAATAATCAAGATAAATTACCTTTGGCCTCATTACTTGTACAAGAAAGTGCGGTCAGATTTTCAGCTAAAAATCACTTAGATTTGACGGATATTATTGGTCAGCAACATGCGAAACGAGCACTAACAATAGCTGCCGCAGGTCAGCACAACCTACTCTTTTTAGGTCCTCCCGGTACAGGTAAAACTATGTTAGCAAGTCGTCTCACCGCATTACTCCCTGAAATGACTGATTCAGAAGCCATTGAAACCGCTTCGGTTACGAGTTTAGTACAAAATGAATTAAATTTTCATAACTGGAAACAACGACCGTTTCGAGCACCACATCATAGTGCCTCTTTGCCAGCCTTAGTAGGTGGAGGAACCATTCCAAAACCAGGCGAAATATCGCTCGCACATAATGGCGTACTTTTTCTTGATGAATTGCCTGAGTTTGAGCGTAAAGTACTTGATGCACTCCGCCAGCCATTAGAAAGTGGAGAAATTATTATTTCGCGAGCCAATGCTAAAATCCAATTTCCTGCTCGCTTTCAATTAGTTGCGGCGATGAATCCAAGTCCAACGGGGCATTATACGGGAACACATAACCGCACCTCGCCACAACAAGTGATACGTTATTTAAATCGCCTTTCTGGCCCATTTTTAGATCGTTTTGATTTATCCATTGAAGTGCCCCTTCTGCCACAAGGTAGCTTACAGAATACTGGAGATAGAGGCGAAACAAGCCAACAAGTAAGAGAAAAAGTGTTAAAAGTGAGAGAAATTCAACTTGCTCGAGCAGGCAAGATCAATGCATATCTTTCAAGCAAAGAAATTGAACGAGACTGTAAATTACAAGATAAAGATTCACTATTTCTTGAGAATGCACTGAATAAGCTAGGGCTTTCAGTAAGAGCCTACCATCGAATTTTGAAAGTCTCACGCACAATTGCCGATTTGAATGGCGAAAAAGAGATACAACAACCTCATTTAGCAGAAGCGCTAGGATATCGGGCGATGGATCGATTGTTACAGAAATTATCTGCCGCTTAAAAAATAAAAGAGCGAATGATTCGCCCTTTTTTATCTTCTATTCTTAATAATAAGAATGTTCACCACGTTGGTGTTCTGTTACGTCTCTTGCACCTTTTAATTCATTCGGGAAGAGCGAAACTAACTGTTTTTCTACCCCGTCTTTTAAAGTGACATCAACCATTGAACAACCATTACAGCCACCACCGAATTGTAGAACAGCATAACCATCATCAGTAATTTCAATTAACGTGATTTTACCGCCATGGCTAGCTAATTGTGGGTTGATTTGTGTTTGAATCACATACTCTACGCGCTCGATTAAAGGCGCATCATCTGCAACTTTACGCATTTTTGCGTTAGGCGCTTTTAAAGTCAGTTGAGCCCCAAGCTCTTCTGTTACATAATCAATTTCCGCATCTTCTAAAAACGGTAAGCTTATTTCATCTACAAATGCTGAAAAAGTATCGTATTTCATTTCGGTATCAGTCGCTTCAACTGAATTTGGCGGGCAATAGGACACGCCACATTCTGCTCCTGGCGTACCCGGATTCACGACAAAAATACGAATATTTGTACCTTCTTCTTGCGTATCTAAAAGTTTCCGAAAATGTGCTTGTGCAGCATCTGAAATAAAAATTTGTTCCATAAATAAAGTCCTAATATTTGATACAATATGTTAAGAATAATACTCCGATACGGCAATTTTTTCTACATTTATTCCTATTTTTATAGATATAGATGAATCCTATCTTTAACAGAATTTAAGCTCTCGCTAAACCCCATACCTGAATTTCTTTTACACCTAATTTTCGAAGCTGTTTGGCTATCTCTGCCAACGTTGAGCCGGTTGTAATCACATCATCCACCAAAGCAACGCGTTCATAAGGAAAAGGCTTTTTGGTATTCACTGCAAAAGCATTTTTAAGATTGTGTCGTCGATCTTTCGCCGTTAAACCTCGCTGAGTATGAGTATGTTTAATCCGTTTCACCACATGATTACAGTTAGGCACATCACACCAACGACTTAACCAATTAGCCAATAAATCAGCCTGATTATAGCCCCGTTGCCACTGTCGAAAATGATATAGCGGTACGGGGATAATCGCCTGTGGCAGAGAGAGTCCATGTGTTCGTCTCGCCTCTCGCACCGCAAGATAAAGCAAACGCGATAAACTCCGATCTAACCAAAACTGTTTTTGGAATTTAAAACGATGAATAAGTGAAGAAAGCGGTTCAAGGTAATGTCCAATTATCACAATACGATCCCAAGCGGGTTCATTTCTCAAACAATGACCACAGCCCATTGCATAATGCTGCAAGGGTGAACCACATCGCCCACAATAAGGGAAAGTTTTAATTTGCTTCTGACATCGACTGCACAATCCATTTCGACCAATATGAATAGCTCGCTTGCAATGCACACAGCTAAATTGAAAAAAATGAGAAAACATGAGAAAAATTGACCACACTTTATTTTTTCGCTTTTTCAACTTGCTTAAAATGCTTTTCTTTTTTGGCCATTTCCATTCTTTCACCTTGTTTCAAAATATGAGGAGTCACAAAAATTACGAGTTCTCGTTTTTGATGTCGTTCACTTTCCTTACTAAATAAGCGCTTAATACCTGGAATATCGCCCAATAATGGTACTTTATCGACACCTTTCGTGATCGTATCGTGAAATACACCGCCCAATACAATCGTTTCCCCATCTTTGGCAAACACTTGCGTATTAATTTCTTGTTTATCAATAGATACGACTTCATTCTGCCCATAAGCCACGCGATTTCCTGGTGTATCCAACCACTAAATATGAGAAACATAAAAACAAATAGGGATTGGGCGGGAATTTTCGGGAATAAGCGGGATGAATATAGATAAAACGGGGCTTGACGGTGTGTCAGCCCCGTTTTTATTGGTATAAAAATAGAAATAATGAAATGGGAAAAATTTTCTAAAACCTGCCGATTTAACCGCTAAAAGTGAGAAACATCAAAAGCGATTTAAATTCGGTTTAAATTAAATCATGACCGATAAAAACTACCTGCCCCATCACTTCAAAATTTGCGTTGTCTTCAAACATCAACTCTATCGGGGCGTAGATTTCTTTATTATCGCTAATCAATCGAATGCCGCCAGGAATACCCTGGACGCGCTTAACCCAAAGCTGATCGCCCGAACGGATAACATATATCTGCCCATCACGCGGCGTGGTTACGGCACGGTTGATTAATAACATATCGCCGTGGTGGATAGTCGGGGTCATGCTATCGCCGGAGGTTAGAATAAATGCCAGTTTATTCTTTTGAAGGCCGCGTTGCTGCAACCAGCGCGCGCTTAGCCCTACAAAATCATCCGGTTCATACACGTCGTCATTAAACGCCCCAAAGCCGGCAGAAGCAAACGTCTTATAAAAAGGCACGCTAACAAGCTCAGTGGCCTTACTTATTGCCTCTTTCACATAACGCCCTACTGTTTCTGTAATATCCGGGACGAGCGTTTCAGTGGGATAAAAGCCAAGATCCTTTTGCACCGATGGTGGAAGCGATGACACGTGGTATTCAAGCGCCCCGCCTTGCACGCCGTCCCTTTCTCTTTTTTCCCAATGTTGCGTTCTTGCGCGTTTATTTACCCCTTGAGGTGAATTAGGCATGCCGGCGAAGTCTTTTAGTTCATTTGCTGAGAACCACTCTTTAGGCATTGAAAAGCCAAGTTGTTTTTGTATTTCAATGGGAAAGGATGAGTAATGGTACTCAAATGTTTTTCCTTTTACGCCCTCTCTTTGACGTTTAACCCAATTCTCGCGGTCAGCTTTTTTAACAATTCCTTTGTCCGAGGCCGGGAGCCCTATTAAGTTTTCATCCATCAATTCCTTTATTGAAAACCACTCTTTCAAGTTCTTCATAAGAATTCTAGTAAGGAACTCAGTTCGTTTCTAAAAGCAAGCATTTAACTATTTTATTTTTAAAGCACTATAAAAAATAGTTAAAATTCTTGAAACGAACTATTGAGTTCCTTACAAAATAGTTGTATAGTTCCTTTCAAGTTACTCACTTACATAAATCATCGTAATAAGGATAGCACATAATGAAAAAGAGTAAAAAAAATATGCATCGCGCCGACATTATTGCAGCGATTCGCAAACAAGGAACAACGCTGACACAGTTATCAGTGGACGCCGGGTTACACCCAAGAACACTAGCAAATGCATTAGACCGTAAATACCCGAAAGGGGAAAAAATCATCTCTGATTGTATCAACGTTCCAGTGCAAGAAATATGGCCTGAACGTTACTTATAAAAAGGAGCTGGTTATGGAAAAGTGGCTAACAGTTCAAGAGCTTTTAGGACTTGAAACTCTACCAAAATCAGATCGTGGCATAACCAAAAAAGCCGACCGCGAGAATTGGGTTAAACGTCAAAGAGAGGGCGTAAAAGGAAAAACATTTGAGTATAAATTCAGTTCCTTACCTGAAGATACCCAAGCCGAGATCTTATTAAAGCAAAACGCGACTCCAGTTATGGCAGAAGCGCCAAAAGCTAAAAAAGAACTCAACTACCTACCGGAAGTTATTTGGAAGCCTTATGAAAAAGCGACCGATAAACAAAAGGAAGAAGCAAAAGCGAAACTCGCCCCGCTGCAAAAGCTAGACGATTTAGTGAGAAACAACGTGGCATTGATGATGGCATTAGACATGGTTGCGCTTGAATTTGAGGTGGCGAAAGGCTCACTCAAACGTTGGTATTACAAAGTGCGGTCGTTTGAACGCTCTGATTGGTTGCCGTTGTTGTTGGATAAACATAACAACAAAAAAGCCGGCAAAGAAGCAGAGTTCACACCTGAAGCGTGGGAAGCCTTCAAAGCAGACTATTTCCGCAACGAACGCCCACAATTCGGTAGTTGCTACGAACGCTTAAAACGTGCCGCCCGTGAAAACGGATGGTCGATTCCATCGGCAAGCGGCGTAAAACGCAAAATTGAACGTGAAATTCCTAAAACACATCAAGTGTTTTTGCGCGATGGCGAATACGCCCTAAGCCAATTTTATCCATCTATGCAACGTTCTGTTGAAGGGCTTGAAGCCATGGAATGGATCAACGGCGACGGTTATCAACATAACGTCTTCGTGCGTTGGCATAACGGTGACATTGTGCGCCCTAAAACATGGTTCTGGCAAGACATTCGCACCCGCAAAATCTTAGCCTATCGCACCGATTTGAGCGAAAACAGTGATGCCATCCGATTGAGTTTAATGGATTTGATTTGGAAATACGGCATTCCGAAAAAATGCACCATTGATAACACCCGAGCCGCGGCAAACAAATGGATGACTGGGGGCGTAAAAAACCGCTACCGCTTCAAGGTTAAAGAAGACGATGTGACAGGGATTATTCCACTTTTAGGCATTGAGCTGTTTTGGACTTCAGTGCAATTCGGCAAAGGCCACGGGCAAGCAAAACCTGTTGAGCGTGCATTCGGTGTAGGCGGTTTAGGTGAATTAATTGATAAACACCCTAAATTAGCCGGTTTCTTTGCAGGGGAAAACGTCAACAACCAACCGGACAACTATAACGGCGGCAAAGACGGCGTGGATTATGAAACCTTTATTTTAGCGTTAGAAGATGGCATCCGCACATTCAATGAGCGCGAAGAACGGGAAACCGAAATTTGCCAAGGTGTGTATAGCTTTTCGCAAGTTTTTGAGCGTGATTACGCTAAAGCACATATCCGCAAGGCAAGCATGGAGCAAATGCGTTTCTTAATGCTAATGAGCGAAGCTACAACCTTGAAGAAAGACGGTACGTTTGAACTGGATGTAGGCGGCAAAGTCAACGAACGCCGCAACCGTTATCAAGCAACGGATCTTATTGGCACAGCCCACCGAAAAGTAGTCGTGAAATTCGACCCGGCAGACTTACACAACAAAGTGTGGGTGTACAGCTTAGAAGGCGTGTTCTTAGCCGAGGCAGAATGTACCGCTAAGGTGGCATTCGGTGATAAAGCGGCAGGTCGTGAGCATGACAAAGCCCGCAAACAATTTGTAAAAGCCAACAAATTGGCGGCCAAAGCACAGCTTACGATGAACGCCCAAGAAGCAGCGCGTTATCAGCCTCAATTCGAGGAAGAAGACGCACCGGAGCCGAAAATCATCGAAATGCTACACCGCGAAGGCGCAACCATGCGCAAAATCGCCGTAGAACTGGACGATGACGAATTCAACGAATTTGAACAAGGCTGGCAAAAAGGCCTTGAAATGATGAAAAAGGAAAAGGGGCTTTAAGCCGCATTTAAGGAGCATAAAACATGACTTTAATTGAACAAATCAAGCCGTTATTGGATAGCGGAGCCTATTTTCAACGTGACATCGCCGCCCAATCTGGCATTTCTGCCGGGGCGTTGAGTGCGTATCTCAAAGGCACCTACACAGGCAATATCGACAACATCGAAACCGCCCTTGCCAACTGGCTCGCCACGCGTGAAAAGAAAGCAAAAGTGTTCGTGGAAGCACCGCACTTTATTGAGATTCCCACCGCGAAGAAAGTGTTTTCCGCGTTGGATATGGCAAAAATCCTGCCAACTATGGTGACGGTGTACGGCGCAAGCGGTGTGGGCAAAACCAAAGCCTGCCAAGAGTACGCGAAAAGCAACCAAAACGTATGGATGATTACTGCAAGCCCTGCACGCGCCACATTAAGCAGTATCTTGTTTGAGTTAGCTCTTGAACTGGGCATTAACGACGCACCGCGCCGTAAAGACCGCCTAAGTCGCATGATTACCAAAAAACTGAAAGGCACACAGGGTTTAGTCATCATCGACGAAAGCGACCACCTGCCTTACGACGCACTGGAAGAGATCAGAATCATTCAAGAAGAAACCGAAACAGGCTTTGCGCTGATTGGTAACGACAAAGTGTACACCCGAATCCAAGGTGGCGTGAATCAGGCGCATGAATACGCCCGTTTATGGTCACGCATTGGTAACAACTGCGGCTTAAAAGCCAGTACAAAAGGCGACATAAAAGCTATCGCACAGGCATGGGGATTAGATGTCGCAGATAAAGACCTGATGACTGTCCTTTATGACATCGGCGGTAAGGCGGGAGGCTTACGTGCTTTAACGCAATATTTACGCCTAGCCGGCATGACAGCGAAAGGACAAGGCACTGTCATCACTCTAGACCTAATTTTAACCGCCCAAGCACAAATGAAAGGAGCGAACTAATGACAAGCATTACAAAAAACAACACCTTGCGCGAGCAAACTAAACCCCATCCAGTGTTTGGTGGCTGCAACAAAATCGCCCTAGGTTACTTATCGCAAACCCAAAAATGCGTGTTTGAGTTAAACAAAATGGGCTTGCATGTATTAAGCATTGAGTTTGACAAAATCAAACCGCGCGTGCGCATTGAGCCGAACGCATTAACGAAGAAATTAGAAAAAACAGGCCAGGCGCTTGCGTATATCCAAGGCAACGATGGCGTGCATTTTGCCGAATATCAAATGATGGTCGAAGGCATCAAGGTAATTTGGCGCAGTTATTTACACTAAAAACCAGGAGGAAAAAATGGCAAAAAAACCAACCCGAATTAAAACCGACACCTTTGCAGTGCGTTATCAAACTCGCGATGAAGTGGAAACTGCAATCAAGGAGATCGGCGATTTAAACCGTGAATTAGAGCGTTTGGCAATCGAACAAAACGATAAATTAGCGGCCATTACCGAAGAATACGCGCCACTCATGAACGAAGTGAAAGAAAAGCTCGCACCAAAACAAGATGCGGTGCAAGCATGGTGTGAAAGCCGACGTGATGAACTCACCCAAAATGGCAAAACCAAAACAGGTACTTTCAACACCGGTGAAGTGCAATGGCGACAACGCCCGCCGTCAGTCGGTATTCGCGGCACAGAGAGCGTGATTGAAAGTTTGCACACGTTAGGCCTGGTTCGTTTTATTCGCACCAAGGAAGAAATCAACAAAGAGGCCATGTTAAATGAGCCTGAATTAGCCGCAACGGTGGCGGGGGTAACAATTAAAACCGGTGTGGAAGATTTTGTGATCACCCCTTTTGAACAGGAGGCGAAATAATGCCAGCCTGGGCATTGAGCCCGATGTCCTATTTGATTGCCGGGGTAATTCTAAGCCTAATAGTGGGCATATTAGACCAGGAATAAAACCTATTTAAACGCTCTTTAAACTCTAATTTAAGGGGCGTTCATAATAAGTTTTAACCAACCATAAAAGGAAACAAAAAATGGAAAATATCCACAAGTTTAACCGCTTCAAATATTACAGTGAAAAAGCGGCAAAAAGTGAACACCAAGGCGACTTAGAAGATGCCAAGGAACAATGGGCAATCGCAGAGCTAAATGCGAACGGCCCAAAAAATAAAGAATGGTGCAAATGGCGTGGCGCATTTTGTGACCGAATAATTAGAAAACCTTTCTAGGAGGAAGTATGACTGATCTAACAAAAGATGACTTACGGGTTGGGCATGTTTACTCCGCGAAAAGTCCTAAAGAACACGGTTTCCCACCATTATTAGGGGATAGACAAATACTGTGGATGGGGCTTATTTATGACAATAAAGAGGGGTTTGTTGATGGTTTGCAATATGATAGCCCATCAGTGAGAGAAGGGCGCCACTATCCAAAAATCAGCATAACCAAGTTTTTAAAATGGGCTAAGGCAGACATTACAGACACAATGCCGAAAGGTAAATGGAGATATGCAAGATGACTGAGCAAGAAAAAGTGCGGTTGGATGAGCAACTTGAACAAGCGGCAAAACAGCTAATAAGCGCGCTTATAGCCTTACGCACAGGACAAAATCAACATGCGGCGGTTTATGTTGGCAACGTACAAAACTTACTGCCGGGTTTAAGAATGAGATTGGTGAGATAAGGAGGAATAAATTATGCCAAATTGGTGTGTAGGAGATTTAAAAATTAGAGGCGAATCCGCTGATATAACGCATTTTTTAACGGAATGCATTGAAGGTTGCGAGTGTGACATTGATGAATTGGGCACATTAGAAATCAAAAACATTAGAGAGCAAGCAATCAAAGGTGCCCGACGTGTTTTTTGCGACAATCCAAATGAAATCATTGAGGGATATGAGTTGGAGAATGGGTATATCGTTGTCATACCAATCTCAGCTGCATGGGTATTAAGTCCGCCTGAAATGATTGAATTAAGCAAAAAATTTAATGTTGATTTTAGGTTTTATGGATTTGAATGGGGGCAAGCATTTAATCAAGAGTTAGAAATCATAAAAGGCGTATTAACTTTAGATAAATGTATCGAATTTAAAAATTACATTTGGGAATGCCCAAAGCCTTATCTTGGGGGATAAAACCCATTACTACCGGAGGAATAGATTATGGTTTGTGAATATCAATATCACGCATTTTTACCTGGTGCTGAGCCAACAAGAGAAAGTGTTATGCATGTAATAATTCGGGAACTGTTTGGAAAATATAAACACTCCGAAGAGATATCTCTATCAAATGCGGCCGAAATTATTGTAGGTAAAAACGCCTTTAAATGGGATTTAAAGGATGGAGAAGATGTTTGTATTTTAATCAGAAAAAAAGAGAATCCTGAAGCGCTTGAATTGTTTAAGGTCTCTGTTGAGATGTCAATAGAAACTACGGCGCACCGTATGGGGTACTAAAACCCATTTACAGTCCATTAAATCTCCCCTAACCCCTCTTTACAAAAGAGGGGGATAAGTTAGATGAAGTGGGCTGAATAATGTGTTTTACAGGAGAAAAGAATGCGATTAACCAAAGAAAAGGCGATTCAGCTGATTCACATTGCCAAGCAACAGCTACGCATGGATGAATTAAGTTATCGGATGTTGCTGAATGAATTAACCGGCAAAAACAGCACCAAACAAATGACTATAATGCAATTGATTAAAGTTTTAGAAGCCATGGAAAATAAAGGCTTTAAAAAGACCACAAAACGCCATCATTCGCCGACCACCGAAAAAGCCAAAGTGAATAGCAATATTGCCCACAAAATCCGTGCCATTTGGATTGAAATGGGCAAACAAGGCATGTTGCGCGACGGCTCAGAACGCGCATTAAATGCGTGGGTGCGCGGTGTAGTGAACCCAATTTATCAAAAGCGCGGTCAAAATATTCAAATTTTGAACGTAGGTGCGCTGGATAATCAAATGGCGTCATTAGTGTTGGAAATGCTGAAACGTTGGCAAGCAAGGGGGAATGTATGAAATTATGCCGTTGCCCAGTGTGCCATTCTGATATTCACCTAGACCAACTATTAGAAGATGATGCTGGGCGTGAATTATTAGGGCTAATCACTGAATTAAAATACGGTGTGGCACGACCTTTAGTCAGTTATATTGCACTATTTCGCCCGGATAAATCAGCGCTAAGCAACTCAAGAGCGGTAAAATTAATGCGCGAAGTGTTAGATTTATTCCCACCTTCTCAATTATTAGCCCACTGTTTGAGTGAAACGGTCAATTCAGTGCAGAAAAAGCGCCGAGAAAGCCGAAATCTCGCCCCACTTAACAATCACCGTTACTTAATGCAAGTGATGGAAACCAACAAACCACTCTTTTCAGGCGTAGGGTCTGCTGCAATCAACAACGAAGAACGCAAACAAGCCCAACGAGTGGCGGAAAATAATGAAATGGAAAACACCATTCTTTATATCGAACGCTTTTACCAACTGGGGCAACCGGTGGAACATTTACCAGGCTATGATGTATGGAAAAAGTGGAAAGATAAACAGTAAAAATGAACTTTTTTTAACCGCCGAAAGGTGGTTTTTTTATTTATAAATCAAGTAATTATTTTTAAGCAAAGACTTGACTTGTAAAAATAATCCGCACAACGCATTGTAAAATCGCTATAATTTTGAACAATAGTGATCGTCCAACCAGTAGGGGTGGCTATGTTGAATGCAAGCAATGAACAAATTGAAACGTTTAATGAGAAAGCGCCTGAAATTTTGGCGGATTTAGCAAAACACACAGAAGTAAAAATCAAAGAAAAAATCGCTGATATTGAGCCAAAACTCGCCCAGCAAATCAGCATTGAAGTGGCAAATCATATCGCGCAATGCTGGGGCGGTGAGGTGATTTATATCCCACGCAACCTTGTCTTATTGCTAAACGAGCGTGACCGGAAGATTTATCAAGAATTCAACGGCACAAATCACCGTGAACTCGCACGAAAATACAACGTGTCAATGCAGTGGATTTATCAGATAGTGAAAAAAATCACAAAAGAAGAAATCGCAAGACGCCAGTTTGATATGTTTGGCAATGTATAACCGCTAAAAGTGAGAAAAAACGTCCGAAAGGGCGTTTTTTATATGAATAAAAGTAAATTAAAGGTATTATAAGTACATTGCTTTTGCCAATTTAAGGGAAAAATAATGAAAAAAATATTATCTATGCTTTTAACAGGTGCGATTGCTTGTTTATTATCCTCTTGTTTAGATGAAAAAGACCCCAATGCTCCAACATCATCAGAAATATCAGATGTAAAACTAAATCTTTATAAACTACTTCCTAAAGACAGTGATAAATCTGCGACTTGTGAAAGTAGAAAAATTGGAGATCATTATTATCTAGCTTGCAATTACATTGCTATTGGGCAAGCGCCATCATCGTTGTATGTTTTTTATTATGATAAAGTAAAAGATCCTGTTAAGCGTTTCTATGCGCTCAACGGTAAAGCTATGAGCCTATACGATGAAGAATTGAAATATGTGTCAATGCTAGGCAATTATAAAGACGCATTTGGGCTTCCGCTGCCTGAAAGTATTAATATGGGCGAAGTAATGAAAGCATTTGAATTTATGCGCAAATAACATCTTTAAATCACTTTAAAATCAATAAAACGCCATCCGTTTTAAACTCCTTTTAAGTCATCTTAGAAGGAGTTTTTTCATGTCTTTATCCCTACCCATCACTAAAATCGTGATCCACTGTTCCGCCACAAAAAACGGCAAATCATTACGCACGGCGACCCAAACCGCCGCTCAACGTATCGACGAATGGCATAAACAGCGAGGATTCAAACGTAGCCCTGTGTTAGCCAAACAATTCAATCCGCATTTGCAACACCTAGGCTATCACTACGTCATTGACACAGACGGCACGGTTGAAACAGGCCGAATGGTTGGCGAAATCGGTGCGCATGTGAAAGGTCATAATCAATATTCGGTCGGCATTTGCCTTGTGGGTGGTATTGACGCAAGCGGTAAAAACTACGGTGAATACACTGAAAAACAATGGATTGCCCTGCACAAATTATTGCAAAAACTGGAAAGCGAATATCCCAGCGCACGCATTTGTGGACATCGTGATTTGAGTCCGGACATCAACGGTGACGGCACAATTACACCAAATGAATGGATTAAGGACTGCCCTTGTTTCGATGTGTGGACGTGGTTGGATTCGGACGAAGTTGTCAATTTCAATCATCTATATTTGGGGTAGGTCATGAGCAAACGCGTAAAAAACACTACCGCACCTAAAGGTTGGGGATACTACAAATCCCCACGTTGCAAACCAAGCAACAACGCAATGCGTAATCGCGTAATCAATGGCGGAACGACTGCCGCACAAGGTTTTTACTTATATTGGAGTTACTAATGAAAAGAGTCATAGGATTAACTCACTTTAGTTGTGTTTTGGATGTGTTGATATTTGGCGGTTTTATTGCCGCAAATGAATTTAACATCAGAAACTTAATTCAAGCCTACGAATTGTTTTTTTACTTCATCACTGCACTCTCTGTATTGGTGGTTTCTATTGGTTTTCCAGAACCTAAACATCAATACACGAAAGCTAGATTTTATTGGGAAATCATAGCTAATACGTTGCTTGGAATTATGCTGGCGTACTACGGATATTTTTTATGTGCAACAATTTTAACCTTCATTGGTTATATGATCTCAAAACATAATTATTTTACTGAGGAAAAAGAATGAAACAAATGAGTGATTTGATTACTAACGCCGATGGTCGCCTGTCAACTACTGCATTTATCCAATTCTTTGGTGCTCTCTTAATGGCGGGAATTTTGGTGTTTTGCGTATGGTTAAATCGCTCCTACGTACCCGAGTTATTCACGACATTTGCCCTCTTTTGTGGTGGTGGCGCGGCAACCAAAGGCTTTGCCACCGCAATGCAAAATCGCAGACAACAAGGAGAAAACAGTGATTAATCTTTATGTTATCGGCGCGGTGCTTGCTCTTGTGGTAGGCGGATTTATTCACAATCGCCTGCAAGCCGCCAAAATTCGCAAACAGCAAGAAGAAATTGAATTCGTAAAACGTGAAGCGGCCGCAGTCGCCCAGGAGTTAGAAAATGCAAACACTGCAAAAAACATTACTGAAACTAACCGCACTTTGTCTAGCAAGTCTGTTGATGAGCAGCTGCAGTCAAAAGGTTATTTCCGTGAAGACTAGCGGATGTTCAGCGTTCGGTCTTATTTATCCAAGCCGTAAAGATACTGAAGAAACCAAACGGCAGGTGCTTAATCATAACTTGACTTATGAAAAAATCTGCCAAAAGAAGGAACCTAAATAATGCTAGAAACACTGGAGTTTATCCAACGCCATTGGGCAATCGTGGTTGCGATTGGCGGGGCTAAAAGTGAAAAGTAAATTGGAAGAAGCCACGCCTGAAGAGCTAATACAAGCATTACAACGCATAGTCGATTATCAAGAAAAACGCGCGGTAATGCGAGTGAAATGGTGTATTGACTGTGGAGGGAAAATTCCCGAAAGGCGTCGCTTTGTCGAAGATTGTAAGCGTTGTACCAAATGTCATGTGCGGTGGATTAAGAAAAAATATAAAGCTGAAAGGATCGAGGGAAAATGATGGATTTACTGGAATTTATCCAAAAACACTGGGGCTTAGTTGCCACGGTGATGGGGTCGGTATGGGCTGGCATGAAGTTATCTATGGACAGCAAATACCCAAAACGCAGTGAGATTGACGAAATCCGCAAGAATATTGATGAAGTGGAACAACGCTTAACCAAAGTGGAAGACACGCTCGAACACTTGCCGACAAAAGAAGATTTGGCCACATTGCGTATTTTAATGACCGAAATCAAGGGCGATACCAACACCACCAATGCACGCCTTTCCACGCTAAGCCATCAAGTCGCATTGCTCATTGAAGAGCGCGTTAAGGGGTAACGATGAGAGATATTTTTATTAAAGACCAACGTTTAGTAATTCTGCGCTCCCTTGTGGACGCCGGGTATGACGCCAATGAATCCATTCTTGACGATTGTTTGGCGTTGTATGGTCACAACATCAGCCGCGATTTAGTTCGTAATCATTTGAACTGGCTGGAAGAACAAGGCTTAGTGCAAATCGAACGCCTTAGTAACGGCTTTATGATTGCGAAAATTACGCAACGCGGCTTAGACGTGGCGAACGGCGAAGCTGTTGTGGAAGGTGTGAAAAAACCTTTACCCAAAGTTTAAACCGCATTTAAAGGAGGTTTAAATGACGGATAAAACCACACGCGGACGCGCCAGTAAGGTGGATTTATTACCACCTAATATCAAAACCCAACTCGCCATGATGTTGCGCGACAAGCAATTTTCTCAGGCGCAAATTCTTGAAGAAATCAACGACCTGATCCGCGATTGTGGATTGGACGAAAGCTATCAATTAAGCCGTACCGGGTTAAACCGCTATGCTAACCGCATGGAAAAAGTCGGTGCAAGAATTCGCCAATCCCGTGAGGTGGCTGAAGTATGGGCGCGCCAGTTTGGCGAAATGCCGCAAAGTGATATAGGTAAAACGGTGATTGAGCTGGTGAAACATCTCGCTTTTGAAATGTCGTCCCAATATGCCGAAAAAGGCATTGCCGAACCGAAAGAGTTGGCAATGTTAGCAGTCACAGTTCAGCGCTTGGAACAGGCGGAAAGTCTATCCCATAAACGTGAACAGGCAATTCGCAAAGAAATGGCGCAATTAGCGGCGGAAACCGCTGAAAAAGTCGTGGTGCAGGCAGGATTGTCAGCCGATACGGTGCGCACAATTAAAGAACAGATTTTAGGTATTGCATAATGGCATTATTAAATAACAGACCATTAAACGAATTAGCCCCTGAATGTCAGTCATTCCTTGACTGCATTCATGCGTTTAATCCAACGGAGCTGTTATTGGGCTATCAAAAACGCTGGATTGCCGATGATAGCCAACTCAAGATAGCCGAGAAAACCCGTCGTTGCGGTTTAACATGGGCAGAAGCCGCCGACAACGCTTTAATTGCCAGTACACGCAAATCAGATGGTGGTTCCGATGTGTTCTACATCGGTTCTAACAAAGAAATGGCGCGCGAATATATTGACGCCGTCGCCATGTGGGCGAAAGCCTTTAACTATGCGGCGGGAGAAATTCAGGAAGAAGCCTTTGAGGATGAAGACAAGGACATTCTGACTTACGTCATTTATTTTGCTTCAGGCTTCAAAGTTAAAGCACTTTCATCCAATCCTAAGAATTTGCGCGGTATGCAAGGCGTTGTAGTGATTGATGAAGCCGCATTCCATGAATATCTTGCCGAGGTGCTGAAAGCCGCCTTGGCACTCACAATGTGGGGCGCGAAAGTTCGTGTCATTTCAACCCATAACGGCGCAGATAATTTATTCAATGAGCTGATTCTTGACAGCCGAGCGGGTCGAAAACGCTATTCCGTGCACACCATCACAATCGAAGATGCTTGCCACGATGGTTTATATCAACGTATTTGTCAGGTCACCAAACAAGAATGGTCAGCTGAAAAAGAACAGGAATGGATTGATAACCTATTAAAAGATACGGCAAGCGAAGAAGACGCGCTGGAAGAATATTTCTGCGTGCCGAAAAACGGTTCAGGCTTGTGGCTTTCCCGTGCCTTGATTGAGCGTCAAATGAGTGAGAAAACGCCTGTCGTGCGTTTTGAAGCGAAAGACGGCTTCAGTCTAGTGCCGGAACCGACACGCTATAAAGAAATGGAAGATTGGAGCGAAAAAACGTTAGCTCCGATTTTGCAGGGCTTATCGCCGAATTTATTGCACTTCTTCGGTGAAGACTTTGCCCGTAGCGGCGACATGACTTCTTTTGTCATCTTAGCCCAACAGCAGAACCTAACCAAGCAAGTGCAGTTCATCGTTGAGCTAGGCAATATGCCTTATAAACAACAGGAACAAATCGTGCTGTTTATTTTAAAACGGCTTCCCCGCTTTTCCGGTGCGGCATTTGACGCACGCGGCAATGGTGGGTATTTGGCGGAATCAGCCCGTGACGCTTTCGGCTCATTGGTTGATTGTGTTCAGTTATCGGAAAAATGGTATCGCGAACACACCGCACCATTTAAAGCGGCTTTAGAGGATGGTGAACTGGAAGCTATTCCCAAAGACGCCGATATTCTCGCGGACTTACGTTCGTTCCAAGTCGTAAAAGGCGTGCCCCGCATACCGGATAAACGGGTGAAAAGTACCGACGGGAAAACCAAACGCCACGGCGATACGGCGATTGCACTGCTGTTAGCACATTATGCAAGCCGTCAGTTGATTCAATTACCTGTCAAAGCCCACAGCCGCAAACCAAGAGCCAGCCGGACATTAACGCAAGGATATAACTAATGACAACCCAAAAACAAGATTTAGTCACCGTCATCGCCACCCGTGCCAAAGCTATCGACTTCTGGTCGTTTATGCACTATTTGCCTAACCCTGATCCTGTTTTGAAAAAAATGGGCAAAGACATTTCGGCTTACCGCGAAATCCTATCCGATAGCCACGTGGGTGGTTGTGTACGCAGACGTAAGGCGGCAATCAAAGGGCTTGAATGGCGCATTACCCCAACCGGTAACGAAAAAACGGACGAGATTTTGACCGCACTTTTCGACCGCTTGCCGGTGAGCCAAATCATCAACCAAATTTTAGATGCCACTTTATTCGGCTACCAAGCCTTGGAAGTCATGTGGGAAAACCAAGACGGCTTATTATTGCCTGTTGCCGTGGTGGGTAAACCGCAGGAATGGTTTGTGTTCGATGAAGAAAACCGTTTAATGCTCCGCACCAAAGATAACCGCAACGGCGACCTTGTGCCGGAGAAAAAATTCCTGCTTGCTACCCAACAAGCGGACTATATGAATCCTTACGGACGTGCCGACCTGGCTATGTGTTTTTGGGCGGCAACGTTCAAGAAAGGCGGGTTCAAATTTTGGCTGGAGTTCATGGAAAAATACGGCTCGCCTTGGCTGGTAGGTAAACACCCTCGCCAAGCGCAGGTACATGAAATTAATGAACTGTTGACCAGCATGGAAGAAATGCTTGGCACGGCGGTGGCGGCAATCCCAGAAGATAGCTCCATTTCCATGTTGGAAAGTGCAAGTAAAAGCGGGTCATCACAAGTGTTTGATGATTTTCTGCGTTACTGCAAGTCTGAAATTGCTATTGCGTTATTAGGGCAAAATCAAACCACCGAGGCGGAAGCCAACCGCGCCAGCGCAACGGCAGGCTTAGAAGTGACACTCGACATTCGCGATGACGACGCAAGCCTTGTTGAAGGCGTATTCAATCAATTATTGGCGTGGATTTGCGAGCTGAATTTCAGTGTAGAAACCTTGCCGACCTTTGATTTGTACGAACAGGAAAGCATTGACAAACTCCAAGCGGAACGTGACGGTTTACTGGTGGGCTTGGGCGTGCAGTTTACCGAAAAGTACTTAATGCGCACCTATGGTTTTGAAGAAGGCGATATTGTGGTTCTGTCGCAGGATAAAAGTGCGGTGAAAAATACCGCCGATTTTGCCGAGCCGATTCCGAAATCTATCGTGGACAGTATCGGCGAACAGCTGGAAGTGGAAGGTGAACCGTTCGTCGAAGAGTGGCTACAAACCATCAAAGACCAACTTTCACAGGCGGAAAGCCTGGAAGACTTCCGTCATCAGCTCGACAGTTTAATTCCTGAATTGAGTTTCGCCGAATATGGCAAGGTGATGGCGTGGGCATCAACTACCGCGCATTTTGCCGGTCGTCAATCCGTAGAAGATGAGCGCAAATAATGAGCAAGTTCACTTTTGAAGAGCAGGTCAAATATTTTGAGAAGAAACTCAATTTACCGACCAACAGTTATTTAGACGTGCTGGGCGAAGAACATGATTATTTCTTCATGGTCGCCGGGGCGAATCGTAACGAAGTGCTTACAGCGTTTCGCGAAGCGGTGGATGAAGCGATTCAAAACGGCGAAACCCTTGAAGGTTTTCGCAAGCGCTTTGACGAGATTGTGGCAAATACCGGCTGGCAATATAACGGAGGTCGCAACTGGCGCACACGGATTATTTATGACACCAACGTTTACGCCGCCTATAATCGCGGACGGTTGAAACAGCATTTGGATCTTGCTGATGTTATGCCCTATTGGGAATACAATCATCATGATAATGAACATCCGCGTGAAGAACATATTGCGTTAGACGGCATAATTTTGCGTTATGACGACCCATTTTGGCAGTATTACTATCCAATTAAAGCCTATGGCTGCCATTGCACCGTCACTGCCTACGATGAAGACGATTTAGCCGAAATGGGTAAAACCGTCAGCCAATCACCTGAAATCGAATGGGAAGAAAAACTGGTGGGCGTGCGTTCCGGTAATCCTCGCACGGTGCGTGTGCCAAAAGGTTATGATGTGGGTTTTGCGCCGTATAACTTTGAACGCCTCACCCAATCCCGCGATGTGGACGTGGACAAGCTGTTGTTGCAAAAAATGACGACAGCAGAACCGCACTTAGCCAGTCTGCTGATTGATGACGTGCTGAAAAATCCGAAAGCCATGGTGTTGTTAAACGGCGCGATGAAAGACATGGTGGATACCGTAAGCACGCAAAAAATCGCACGTGGCAACATGAAATATGTGGGCGTGATTCCGGAAAACGTGATCACCAAATTAGACAATTTAAATAAAGCCCCACAAAGTGCGGTGATTGCGGTGCGTGATGATGACGTATTGCATGCACTACGCGACAGCAAACAAGCCAAGGGAATCAGCCTGCCTGTAGAGTTTTGGGAACAGTTGCCCGAAAAACTACGCCATCCGAAAGCCATTTTATTGCAAGCAAAAGAACAGCAACGCAATAAGAATGCTGGCGACGCGTTGTTGTTTGTCTATGAAACAGAGAAAGGCAAAGTTGCGGTTAAGATGGACTATGAAGTAAAAATCAAGGATGAATTAAGTGGTAAAAAACTAGCTCACAAATTGAATATTGTGAGAACGGCAAGTGTGGTTGAAGATTTTACCCAGCTTGGGGCATTTGAAGTGTTGTATGGTTCGCTGTAATAGTTTGCCTGATTCGAACAGGATAATCAGCCGTCTTTCGACCCTGGACCCTTTCCAGTTGGTAACCCCTATTACAGCGTATAACCTTTTGCAGTGGTTTGCCTGATTCGAACAGGATAATGCGGGCTTATGCCAAGCAACCTTTCCAGTAGGAAACCCCCACCGCAAGATCACTATACCCCCGCACGAAATTTAAATCAAGAGAAAACCTATGTTAAAGATCACCCTTAACGACAATCAGGCAATTCAGAAGCTCACCGGCATTGCGAGCCAACTGCAACACCCGCGCAAACTTTATGGCTTGTTGGGTGAAACCTTGAAGAAAATTCATGCCGACCGATTTAAAGCTGAAGTTGCGCCCGATGGTAAAAAATGGCAACCCCTTTCCCCTATTACACGGGAAATAAAAGGAAATGATCAGATACTAAAACAGGGTGGTTATTTATCACAAAAGACAGCATACAATTATGATGATAATCGTCTTGAGTTTGGTTCCGATGCAAAATATGCCAAACTGCACCAGTTCGGTGGCGTAATTAGACCGAAGAAAGGCAAGCGGTTAAAATTTGGAAAAGGGAGTAATACCGTTTATGCTAAACAGTCTAAAATCCCTGCACGTCCATGGTTAGGTGTGAACGCTCAGGACGAACAAAAACTTCTGAAAAAAGCCACCGCACTTTTGCAACGTCAAATTAACCAAAATTTGAAATAAATCCTAAAAATCAAAATAACGCCACAAATTCGCGCTGTGGCGTTTAAATCTAAAAATAATACGATTAATCGTCTCAAAAAATTTAAATCGAATTTAAGCGATTTGAACCGCATTTAAAGCGTTTTAAATTTCAAGATAAAGTGTAATTTGCTTTTAGCCCCAACTTTCCCTTCAAAACCTTTAAAGCAGTTTAAAATCCAAACGCCTCTTTTCCCTCTATGCTAACGGTATTCAAACGAGGATACCTTATGCAACTAATCGAAATTTTCAAAGCAGGCAAACGCACTGACGCAAACGGCGTGGAAGTGGAAATCACCACCGCCGATTTGCAACAAGCCGTTGACGCTTACAACATCAATTTTCACGAATCACCAGCCGTTATTGGACACCCTAAACACAATGCGCCCGCTTATGGCTGGGTGAAACGTCTTGAACTGGATGGCGATGTACTTAAAGCCGAATTCGACCAAATCGACCCAGAATTTGCGGAGATGGTCGAAAAAGGTCGCTTCAAGAAAATCTCTTCCTCTTTCTATCTTGCCAACAGTCCGAACAATCCTTGCCCGGGTAACTTGTATTTACGCCATGTCGGCTTTTTAGGTGCAATGCCACCTGCCGTGAAAGGCCTACGTAATCCGGAATTTGCCGATAACGAACAAGGCGTGGTGGATTTTTCCGATTGGGCGGAAGCCAGCCTTTGGCGACGTCTGCGCGATTGGATTATTGGGCAATACGGGCAGGAAGAAGCGGACAAAGCCGTGCCGGATTATTTGGTGGCAAGCGTGCAGGAAGAATCCATTCGCAACGAATACAAACGGTTCAACCAACAAGAGGAGGCAGGCTTTCCTGTGCCAAGCTTCAATGAACCGAATAACGATTCAAATCAACCTTCAGAACCACAAGGAGAACCTGAAATGACAGCTGAAGAAATCGAACAGCTCAAGGCAGAAAACCAACAGTTGAAAGCCGAAAAAGCTGAAGCAGCACTTAACCAAGCCAAAGCCGACAATGCCGACTTTGCCGAAGGTTTAGTGAAAGCGGGCAAACTTGCCCCGGTGGCGAAACAACAAGCCATCGATTTATTGAATTACGGCTCGACTACTGTCGCAGGTGGCGTGGTTGAGTTTGGTGAAGGTGAAAACCTGCACGGCAAAATCAAAGCGTTTTTGGAAGCTCAGCCGCAAATTGTTGAATTTGGCGAAGTGGCAACCAAAGACAAAGCCGCAGGCGCAGAAGACGGCACAGTGCAATATGCCGAAGGCACGTCAGCTGACGCCATCGACATGGACAAAAAAGTCCGTGCTTACATGAAAGAACACAATGTGGATTACACATCCGCATTTAACGCAATCACTCAATAAAGGAGCAAATCAATGACTGATTTATCAAAACAACGCGTCGTTGACCCGGTATTAACCGAACTCGCGCAAGGCTATTACAACGGCAATATGATTTCCGAAGTGTTATTCCCGGTTGCCGAAACGCAAAAAGAAGGCGGCAAAATCCCGACATTCGGTCGTTTGGCGTTCCGTTTACAAACCACTAAACGCGAACTCCGCGCAAAATCAAACCGTTTAACACCAGAAGATATTGGATCATTGACCGTTGTTTTAGAAGAAAACGACATCGAATACCCGATTGATATCCGTGAAGTGAATGAAACTGAAGGTGTATATCCGTTGCGTCAATACGCCACCGGTGTTACTCAGGATGTGATTGCCCTTGGTCGTGAAAAATATTGTGCGGACTTAGCATTAAATGATGCCAACTATGACCAAACCAACAAAGTGACTTTGAGTGGTACATCTCAATTCACTGATCCTAACTCTGACCCGATTGGCGTAATTAAAGCCGGTATCCGTGCTATCAAACGTTCGACCGGTCGTAAACCTAACGTCTGTGCCATCTCTGGTGACGTGTGGGAAGTGTTAAGTGAACACCCGAAAGTGTTGGAAAAAATTAAATACGTTTCTACTGCGGTATTAACACCGGAAGACTTTGCCCGTTTAGTAAAAATCGACAAAGTGATTATCGGTGAAGCGGTGTACGAAGAAAGCGGTGAGTTGAAAGATATTTGGTCGAAATCGATTGTGGTGGCTTATGTCGCCCCGCCGTCCAAAGAGAAAAAACAAAACATTTATGAGCCGTCATACGGTTATACCGTGCGTCGTAAAAACGGTTTGTATGTGGATACCTACACCGAAGTTGGCGGCAAAGTTGAATTGGTGCGTACTACCGATATTCACAAACCGTATATCGTGGGTAAAGCCGCCGGTTACTTAATCAAAGGCTGTATTTAAACCCGATTCAAACCGCATTTAAACGCATTTTAAGTGCGGTTGATTTTGACCTTATTTTTTAGGAGATAACCATGTCCGAAACACAAAAAAAAGCCTATTTGGTTGCTGCCGCTATGGCGATTTTGCACAACGGTAAACGTTATGAGCAAGGCGACAAAATCGAACTGACCGATGAAGAAGCGGAAAAAATCTCGCTTTACATTGCGTTAGATGAAGATGAAGCAGCGCGCCAGCAAGCTGAAGCAGAAGCCGAAAAACAACGTTTGGCGGCAGAGAAAGCGGCACAAGAAGCCGCTGAAAAAGCTGCAAAAGAAGCGGCAGAACAAGAAGCAAAGGAAAAGGCCGAGGCAGAGAAAAAAGCGCAGGAAACAGCTAAAAAACGTGGTCAGGCTGATAAAGACGTCCAAGATAACAAAGATAAGGACGAGCAATAATGTACATTTCGGCACAAGATTTAACGGAGGTGATGAGCGAAAGCACGTTGATTGCGTTATCTAACGACACATCACGTGCCACCGAAGCAGATATTGCTGTGCTCGCTAAAGCCTGCGCCTATGCCACGGAAATCGTGGACGGCTATTTGCGTTCGCGTTATGTGTTGCCGTTAAGTCAAGTGCCGACCCTTGTGCGCAATATCTGTTTGCAACTGGCGCGTTTTTGGTTGTACTCACGTCGCCCGGAAGGCAAAGGCTTTCCGGATAATGTGAAAGAAACCCATGCGCAAGCCTTGAAGGATTTGGAGCGGATTCAAAACGGCAAATTACACCTTGGTTTAACCGAACTCGGTTCAGCCCAAGACGACAACTTGCCGTCCGCCCTTAAATTCAAAACAAAAGCCCCGCAGAAACTGGATTTATCAGGATATTAATATGAGTGCTACGCTCCGGATTTTAGACAGCATCCGCAAGCGGATTGAAGACAAAACGGAACAGTTCAGCATTGAATTATTTCCTGATGATTTAGAACACTACAATCTCACCGACGAATTTGGTGCGGTGCTGGTGCAATATGCCGGCTCGAAGTTTGAAAGCATTGACAGCGTGGATATTATCCAACAACGCCGCGTAGTGATGATTGCCCTCACGGTGATTGCCCGCAGTCAGCATGACGACCACGGCGCAGTGGATATGTTGGATAAAATTCGCCTTGCCGTAGTGGGCTTTAAGCCGACCAACTGTACAGCCTGTAGTTTGGTCAGTGAGGAGTTCGCCGGTGAAGCCGACGGACTTTGGCAATATCAGCTGATGGTACAAACCGAAACGTGGCAAGTGGAACTGCGCGAGCCTGAAAATTTACCTAAATTTACCACCGCACTTTATCGCTGTGCGGGCAACTCTAAACCTAATCAACCCTAGGAGATAACTATGGCATTTCATCATGGGACGAAAACGACACGCGTGGCAGGTGGTTCTGTTGCGGTGGAAACTGTGGACGGTGCGATTATCGGTATCGTTGGCACAGCTCCAATCGGCGCAGTAAATGAGCTTACTGTGTGCCAAACAACCAAAGACTTTTCGCAATTCGGTGTGATCTTAGATAAAGGCTTTACACTGCCGGATGCTTTTGATGTATTAGCTCGCTATAAAGCCGGCAAGGTGTATGTGGTCAACGTATTAGATCCAACCAAACACAAAACTAATGTCACTAACGAAGTTTTAACCCAAGATAGCAACACATTACGTGCCCAAACCGCGCACGCAGGGTTGTTGAATTTAACCTTAATTTCCGACCGCACTTTAACCCCGGATACGGATTATGTGGCGGATATGCAAACCGGTGAAATTACGTTAAAAGCCCGTCATGAAACCTTAAAAGCCACTTACGATTATGCCGACCCGACAAAAGTCACCGAAGAAGACATTAAAGGCGGCATTGATTCAGCGACCGGCAAACGCAAAGGCTTTGAGTTATTGCGTGATGGCTTCAACTTATTCGGTGCGGACGCAAAAATTCTGATTTGCCCGGAATTCGACAAAACCGCAAGTTGTGCGGCGGCATTAGGCACATTAGCAGTACAGTTAAAAGCGGTGGCTTATGTGCAGCTACCGAAAGGCACAAGCCTTTCCAAAGCGATTCAGGGACGTGGTCCGTTAGGTACAATTAACGCCTCTGCCAGCTCCGAACGTGTGCGACATTTCTTCCCGTACGCTATCGGTTCAAACAATACGCTGGAAAGTTTAGCCGTTCACGCGGCGGGTTTGCGTATGAAAACTGACACCGAACATGGTTACTGGTTCTCTACGTCTAACCGCGAATTGCAAGGTGTTATCGGCATGGAAGTGAAACTCACTGCACGTGTAGATGACGAACAATCGGAAACCAACCAACTAAATGCTGTAGGCATTACCACGATTTTCAACAGTTTCGGGACGGGCTTCCGATTGTGGGGTAACCGCTCAAGTAATTACCCGACCGTGACCCACATTATCAATTTTGAAACGGCATTGCGCACCGGTGACTTAATCGACGAAAGCATTCGACGTACTGAGTTGCAATATGTTGACCGTCCAATTGATGACGCATTGATTGATAGTCTGACCGAAACCGTGGACACCTATTTGCGTGCATTACCGTCTATCGTGGGTTATAGCGTCAGCCTTGACCATGATTACGACTTGGTGGATGAATTCAGCAAAGGCCATGTGCCGTTAGTCTATGACTACACGCCAAAAATCCCAGCGGAATTGATTTCCAATAAATCCGTGATGACCCGTAAATACTTAGTGAACTTGGTTTCACAAGGTTAGAAGGAGGAATAAATGAGTACAGCAATTCATCAGATTGTGAACGCTAACACTTATATGGATGGAAACTCCCTTTTAGGCAAAGCCAAAGAGTTTAAATTACCGGACATTGAGTTTGAGTTCATTGAACATAAAGGCTTGGGTTTACACGGCACAGTAGAACTGCCGGCTGGTTTAAATGCCATGGAAGGTGAAGTTATTTGGGATAGCTTTTATCCTGAAGTGCGCGCAAAAGCCTACAATCCATACAAAAACGTGCAATTAATGACCCGTTCTAACTTGCAGGTGTTTGATTCGCGTGGACTTGCCGCCGAAGAGCCGCTGGTGACCATCATGAATGTAGCATTCAATAAAACTACTGGCGGTAGCTTGAAAAATAAAGAAGCAACGGAGCATTCCGATACCTTCAAAATTTACTCCATCAAGCAAACCGTGGCAGGTAAAGAGATTTTATTTGTTGATGTGCTTGCCAATATCTACCGTGTCAACGGTCAGGATATTCTGCAAAAATACCGCACCAATATCGGTCAATAAAGGATTAAAAACCTTTAAACGCCTTTAAAATCAATAAAACGGCTAATGCGATATTCTCCTTTGTGAACATTAAACAATGCACTCACAAAGGAGTTTTTTTATGTCTGAAACTATTCTCACCCTTGATTTCCCGATTCAAGATGGGCAAGGCAACACCCTCACCGAATTAAAAATCCGTCGTCCGAAAGTACGCGATATTCGCAAAATGACCGGTAAAACCGAAGCGGAACAAAGCGTAAGCTTATTGGCTATTGTGACCAACTTAGTCCCCGAAGATATTGATGAGATGGATATGGCGGACTTCCAACGCGCCGCGAAAATCATTGAGCAAATGCAAAAGGGAAAGTAAGCGCGGAAAGCCTGAATGCGGCATTGGCTGATTTAGCCTTTTGGTTCGGTTTCCAACCAAGCGAATTGGAAGATATGACCTTGGACGAAGTGGAACGTTGGCTGGAACAAGCCAACCGACAAATAAAAGCCAAATACACAAAAGCCGCTATTTAAGCGGCTTTGTTTTTAATGTCTGAACAGCGTTTGGGCGGTGGTGAAAATCCCTATTAGGGAGGTGATGGCGACTTTCCCGGCAAAGGCAAGCAAAGCACCGATTAATGCCCACGGCAACATAAATAAAAAGGCGGATAACCCGACAGAAACCCAGTTTAGGTCGTTGTTTTGGGTATAGAACGATAAGAAGTGGTAAAGGCTATATCCATAACCGCCAAAGGCAAATAAAAACACCACGGCTTGCATACTCTCCACCAGTTTTTCAGTTTTCATTTTCACCTCCTTATAAATCAAACGGGACTATAAACGATGTCGAATAAATTAGCAATCGGTTTAGTGATCACAGCAGGCGTAAGCGGTGCGATTAAAGGCATTCGTTCTGTTTGCAGTAGTTTTAAGATCTTACAAGACCAAAGCCTTAGCACCACCAAGAAAATGGGGGCGTTGGCAAAAACGGGGCTTGCGGGCTTTAGCACCCTTGCGTCTTCTGCCACGGCTGTGATGGGTTCTATTCGCGGACTTGCCGACCCGGCAATCAAGTTTGAAAGTGCTATGGCGGATGTGCGCAAAGTAGTGGATTTCGATACGCCCGAACAATTCAAAGAAATGGGCAACGACATTTTGAAACTGACCCGCACTATTCCTATGGCCGGCGAAGAAATCGCCGCTATCGTTGCCGCAGGCGGTCAATCAGGTGTCGCACGAGAGAATCTCTTAGGCTATGCCAAAGATGCGGCGACTATGGGCGTCGCGTTCGATATGGCGGCGGGTGACGCTGGTGAAGCCATGGCAACCATGGCAAACGTACTCGGTAAACCGATTACCGAAATGGCGCAATTCGGTGACGTCATCAACCACCTATCAGATAATGCCAACTCGAAAGCGAAAGATATTGTAAATGTCATTACGCGAGCCGGCTCTGATACACGAATGCTTGGGCTTTCCGAAAAGCAATCCGCTGCGCTAGGATCTACCTTCCTTTCAATGGGGAAAGCGCCTGAGCTTGCCGCGCAATCAGTAAAAGGTATGTCGGCAGCGTTTTTACAACTAAAAGCTGGCGAGCATGCAAAAGAGTTAAAACAGCTAGGGTTTACGACAAAAAGCTTCGCCGCTGCGATGAATAAAGATGCGCAAGGGGCAATTTCGTCTTTTATCGAAAAGGTGAAAAAAATGCCTGATGATAAACAATATCCGCTTCTCGCTAAGATTTTTGGTAAACAATATGCCGACGATGTATTGATGCTTGCGCAAAACACCGGGGAATATAACCGCCAGTTAGGATTATTACAAGAAACTGATGAGCACGGGAAGTTAAAATATATCGGCTCTATGCAGCGCGAGTTTGAGAACCGGAGTAATACAGCAGAAAACAAGCTCACCAAGCTAAAAAATAGTCTCACCGAAATCGCTGAAAAAATTGGCAGGGCATTTTTACCGGTGATCACGTCTTTTGTTGAAAATATTACTCCGGTTATTTACAGCATTACTGAATGGGTAGAAACCAATCCTCAACTCATGGAGTGGGTTTTGACCATTGGCGGCGGAATTGGTGCGGTGGTCGGCGGTTTGCTGACGTTGCATTCAGCATTTTCGTTTGTTACTGCAGGGCTGTTGCCGTTTTTGAAACTTGGCAAATTCTTGGGCGGTTTCCTTGGTAATTTCCTGTTTTCAGCAATCAGTAAGTTATCTCTTGGTTTCGGCTATTTAATCGGCTATATCGCCAAAGGCGCGATGATGTTCGGCAAAGCCATTTTCATGATGAGCCGAGCCTTACTCACGAATCCCATCGGCTTATTGATTGCCGGTATTGCGGTTGCCGCTTATCTGATTTATGACAACTGGGGAAAAATCGGGCCATGGTTCACTGAGTTGTGGCAAACGGTTTCCGGTGCATTTTCTTCTGCTTGGAGCAGTATCACGAATTTCTGTTCCGAAGCATGGACAAACATCAGTAATTTCTTCACCTCCGGCATTGGCAACATTACCGCCACAATCCTGGACTGGTCGCCGTTAGGATTGTTCCAGCAAGTCTTTTCTACCGTGCTTTCTTGGTTTGGGATTGATGTGCCAAGCAAGTTTAGCGACTTCGGCAAGAATATGATTGACGGCTTGGTGAACGGCATTAAAAACGCTTGGGAAAGCGCGAAACAAATCGTTTCCGACCTTGGTGAAGGCATTAAAGGTTGGTTTGCGGAAAAACTCGGCATCCATTCGCCAAGCCGTGTGTTTAAAGGCTACGGCGTAAACGTGGTGGAAGGCTTGGCAATCGGCATGAATAAATCCATCTCGATGGCAGAAGATGCCTCCGATAACCTATCAAATGCGGTCGGTTTAAATGGCGTTTCACACAACACCGGGTTACTTACAAATTATCAGCCATTAAACCGCGCAGAAGTCATGTCATCAGCAACTACGCAAGCACAAGGCATTACGGTGCATTTTAACCCGACTATTAATGTCAATGGCGGTGATAGAAACGGCGTTTTAAATCAAGTTGAACAGGGCTTAAAAATGAGTTTAAGCGAATTCGAAATGATGTTAAAACGCGTGTTAGACCAACAACAACGGAGAGCCTATTAATGTATTTTATGCTGGGAAATGTGGCATTTGAACCCGTTGATTTAACAGATTTCAACGAAACCCACTCGGCAGATTATGCCGAACACGCCGTATTAAAAGGCAAACCTCGCCTACAAGCTATGGGAGAAAAACTGACGGAATTAACTTTTGCGATCCGTTTACATCACAAATTAGGCGGAGTTGAGCAGCGTTATCAAGCATTGCTGTCAGCAAAATCAGCCCAAGAGGCATTGCCACTAATTATTGGTCAAGGTAAGTACAAAGGTAATTTTGTGATTACAGAAATCGCCTCAACAACGTTATTCACCGATAAATTTGGTAATGCTTTGTGTCGTGAAATGAATATCAGTCTACGTGAGTTCGTAGGAGATATTGAAAAAAATCCACTTGGTGCTGCATTGAATTTAGGCGGAGGAACATTGTTAGGTTCGATGTTTCCCCCGGCTTTTATGGCAGGATTTAATGGGGTGAAAGGCCTTATCGAAAAAGGCGTAACAGCTTATAAAAACGCAATGACAGTTGTGAATGAAGTCCGGGACACAGTTCAAACAATCAAGCAATTAGCAAGCGATCCTTTGGCTGCTCTAGCCTATCTACCTGGTGTCCTAGGTAATCTTGATAGTGCATTAGGTGGTTTTGGTGATGTAACCGGTCTAGGTAAAGCATTCGAGGGAGCGCGCTTTGGATTATCTGCACTTGGAGAAATAGTTCAAGAGGCTCAAGGTTTCACCAGCGATATCTCTAGTATGATGAGTGAGGTGCAATCTATTCGTAATGTGCTAGGGGATTTGACAGAGCAATCAGACTGGGGGAGCTGGGGCGCAGCTGTAGATAACCACTTTGATATTTATGATGACCTTAGCGTGCAAGCAAATGCCCGTGCAGCAAAAATGACTGCATGGATTGTATTACGTGAAGATGAGGAGGTAGATAATGCAGAAAACCGTCCTTAAACATATCGTTAAACAAGGCGAACGCTGGGATAACCTCGCCTATTACTACTACGGCAATGCGCTGGAATTTGCGCGTATTATCAATGCGAATCCGCATATTAGCCTGTGCGAAGTATTGCCCACCGGCGCGACCGTATATATTCCGGTGTTAGACATTAAACCGACCAATAACGATTCTATGCCGCCATGGCTAAGAGGTGGTGATGAATAACGTTCCAATGCCTGATTTCTCCATGCTGTATGACAAAACCAACATCACGGCAGATATTGAACCGCATTTGCTTGAGCTGACTTACACCGACAATCTAGAGGGCGAATCGGACGAATTGACGGTTGCCTTTGAAGACATTAGCGGTAAGTGGATTCGGCAGTGGTATCCAACCCAAGGCGATAAGCTCAAAGCGGCAATCGGCTACAAAGGCGCACAGCTCACCGACATTGGCGCGTTTGAAATTGACGAAGTGGAATACAACTACCATCCGTCCTATATCCAAATCAAGGCATTAAGCACCGGCATTGCTCAGGCAAACCGCACGTTAAAGCCGAAAGCCTACGAAAACACGACACTAAAACAAATCGTCAGCATTATTGCCGGGCGTTTGAAACTGAAAATGGTCGGTACGATTAAACATATCCCGGTGAAGCGCGCAACCCAATATCAGGAACGCGACGTGGAGTTCTTGGCGCGCCTTGCCCGCGAATATCACCACAGTTTCAAAATTGTGGGTGAGCAGTTGGTTTTCACCGATAAAGACGAACTGGGCAAAAGCGAAACGGTGGTGACGTTGGAAGAAAAAGACACGATTTCTATAAGCCTTCGAGACCGAATCAAAGACACAGCGAAAGAAGTGGATGTCAGCGGTTATGACGCCAACGGCAAAAAAGTCATTAAAAAACGCAAAAAAGCCAAGGCACTGCGCGAAAACATGAAACAGGCGCAAAGCGCAAGCGGTGACACGCTGAAAGTGGTGACACGCGGTGAAACGCAAGAGCAAATTGACGCACGTGCTGATGCCGCACTAGCGGAACAAAATGACGACCAGACAGCGGGCAATATCACGGTGATCGGGAATCCGAAATTAGTGGCAGGAAGTACGCTCGCCCTGCGTAATTTAGGTATTTTTAGCGGTAAATACCTGATTAAATCTTCCCGTCACAGTATCGTGCGGGGTGGCGGTTACACCACAAGCATTGAGATACGAATGTTAGAATTTATCCCGGATGATTTACTTAACACTGGCGCATTAAGTGAGACGACACAGGAGCGAGATAATGAACACTCATAATTTTGGGGCAACATATCAAGAAGGCATTGTTTCTGCTGTTGATCCAAAAACACACAAAGTGCGGTGCAAAATCCCCGCGCTTGAAGATTTGGAAACCGCGTGGCTTTCGTATCTCACGCCCAACGCAGGCGGGAACCAGTTTTATTGCCTGCCGGACGTGGGGGAATTGGTCGCACTACTCCTTGACGCGCGCGGTGAGGGCGGTTGTGTGCTAGGTGCAATTTATAACGCGCAAGACCCGACACCAACTAGTGATGGCGATATGTGGATGAAGAAATTCAGTAACGGTACGGTCATTTCGCACAATCGTAAAAGCGGTGATGTCGTTGTGAAAACCCAAGGACACCTCACTGCAACAGCAGACGGTGGTGCAACTATTAACGCTGACACCACTATCAACGGCAAATTGCACGCCACAGGAAAAATTACATCAGGCACAGAAGTTTCCGCACCGAAAGTAACTCAAGGAAGCATTGAACTCGGCAAACATAAACACACAGGCGATTCAGGTGGCAAAACAGGCTTGCCGGAATAGCTCACTTCTTTAAATCACTTTAAAAGCGCTCTTCAAAATAGCCTTGTATCATCAAGGCTATGAACACACAAAACACACTCCTCACAACACACTGGCAACTTGCACCAAGTCTTGATTCTCAAGTGGTGCAAGGCATTGATGATATTCATCAGTGCATTGACCATATCCTTTCGACAATGAAAGGCACAGATGTGTTACGCCCTGAATTTGGAAGTGACCACTTCCAATATATCGACCAACCGGAAGATGTGGCTATGCCGAATATCGTGCGTGAAATCACCCTTGCTCTGCAACGTTGGGAGAAGCGCATCAACATTGATTCTGTGGACGTTGAAGGCACGGCTCCGCACTTTGAATTTGTGATTTATTGGTCACTTACCGAGGATGTGTACCGCGAAATTTACGCCACGAGGATCGCCCAATGAATAGATATGATGTGAAAGTCGTTGATGACAACGTAGAAAGCATTTTGCGCGACGCTATTGCGCAGTATGAAAAACGTACTGGCAAAATCTTACAACCGGCACACATTGAACGTTTACTTATCAACGTGTATGCACTGCGTGAGAGCCTAGCGCGCCAAGGTATTAATGAAGCCTTTCGCCAAACTTTTCCACAATACGCCACGGGGCTTGCTTTGGATTTATGTGGGGAAACCTTTGGTTGTTATCGCTTATTGGATAAACCGGCTCGCACGATTTTACGTTTTAGTATCACAGGCGATCACCCGTCAATTTTAATCCCCAAAGGCACGCGCGTAGCGGTAACAGATGACATCGAATTTATCACACTTAATGATGATGTGATCACTCCATTAATTTCTTATGTAGAAATCGAAGCCGCCTGTAATAAAGCTGGTAAAGTCGGCAACGGTTGGGAGCTTGGGCGTGTAAAAGCACTCAAAAGTGCGGTCAATTTTTCAGGTGAAATCACTATCGCTAACATTGATGTGCCAAGTGGCGGTTTAGCGCGCGAAGAAGATGACGACTACCGCAAACGGATTCTTGCCGCACCGGAAGCCTTTACCAGTTGTGGCTCCATTGCCGCTTACGATTATCACACCCGCGCCGTGTCACAGGACATCGCCGATGTGAATGTGTCCAATCCGCGCGGGGGGTTAGTGCGCATTACCGTGCTCACAAAAACGGGCTTGCCTGACAGCCGTTTACTTAATGATGTTAAACAATACGTCAGCCCGGAACGCCGTCGTCCATTGTGCGATACCGTGGAAGTGATAGCACCGACCAAACGAGACTACCAAATTAATGCAACATTAACGTTACTCGATGGATATCGTGAAGATATTGTAAAAACCAAAGCCCGTGAGGCTTTGCAACAGTATTTATCTGACAAAACCAAGAAACTTGGCATTGATGTTGTTCCATCTGCAATTATCAGTGCGTTACGAGTGGAAGGTGTATATGACGTCAATTTGATTGAGCCGGCAAAAATTGTGGTTAGTGAAACAGAATGGGCAAACTGTACTGCGATTAATGTTGAAGTTGCTCAGGAGCGCAGTAATGGCTAGCTTAACTTATGCAGACGTCATTTCGCGTGAAACTAAGTATAAATCTCTGGCAGATTTAAGCGCTCGTATGCGAGATCTAGATAAAAGTAAAGTGATGACTACCTTAGTTGAATTACTCGATGATGAGTTTATCCCTTTACTTGCTGAAAAATGGAGTGTGACTGGTTATGACGGCGCGTTTTTAGCCGAAAGTGATAATTCGAAACGCAGTTTAATTAAGGTCGCGATCGAATTGCATCGTTACAAAGGCACGCCATGGTCGATTCGTGAAGTGTTGCGGCGCTTAGGTTTCGGTGAAATTGAAATTGATGAAGGGTTAAAAGCACGGACTTATGAGCATAAATTTGTGCAGACGATACCGCTAAGCGACAAATGGGCATATTACGCCATCCGCTTAAATCAACCTATTACTAATGACCAAGCGCAACAACTACGTAAGATTTTACGTAATTTCGCCCCTGCACGTTGCACATTAGCCGTACTGGATTATAAATCCGTACCGCTACGTTACAACAACAAAGCCCGTTATAACGGCAGTTATAACCACGGTTCAAACTAGATTTAAACCTCATTTAAAGGATAGTTATGGCTAATTTAAAAGAACAAGAAAAGTGGGAAGAAGGCGTTTATCAAATCGAAGAAAACGATCCTGTGCTTGGCGGTGAGAATGGCATTACAAATAAACCCATTAAACAACTCGCCAATCGTACATTATGGCTTAAAAAGGCATTAGAGCTATTTGGTAAGAAATCTGCACCGAAAGATTTAACAGTAGAAAGCACAAGTACGGCTGATGAATCCGGCCATAGTCATAAATTACCGGTAGGTTCAACCACTGAGAAAGGTATCTGGCAAGCAACAAGCGATACTGGCATTGATAGTGATGGTTTGGTATTGACGGCTAAAGCAGGTAAAAAACTCGCGCAAATGATTGCGGTTGTGCAACTTGCTTTAAATAACTATATCCCGTTTAACAAACGCTCATCATCAGTTAATAGCAACGACGAAAATAATGTAGCAACATCAAAGGCGGTCAAAATCGCTTATGACAAAGGCGTTGAGGCTAAAGAGACAGCTGATAATGCTAATAATAATGCAAATGGTCGAGTATCTAAATCAGGCGATACGATGACCGGGATGCTGAAAATTACCAGCTCAAGTACAACATATCGAGTAAATGATTATGATTGGGTAAAGAAAATTGAGTTAAGTGGTGACTCAGTGATTGGAAATGAAGCGTCTGTTATCGGTTTCAATACTAACGGCACACTGCATTTAGGTGGGAAACCAAACTCAAGTGAATTTAATGCATCAATCGATGAAACAAGATTATGGGTTAAGGGAGATGTAGTAACTAAAATAGGTGCATCATTAAATAATGCATTTATGAAAACAGGGGGAATTGTTACTGGAAGCACGTCATTTAAGCAAGGTGACTGGAGTGGCATTGATTTTTACAATAATTCAGGGCGATATGCTCGGATAGAAAGCAATCCTCACGGTAGTAACATCGCGCTGTCATTTATTTACCGCGAAAGCAATGGTTCAAATATAAATGTCGCCAGCTTACCAAGAAAGAATGGCAATATATTGCTTGATGCTGACTTTACCTATCAAAAAATTGGCAATTTTGAGGTGCGTAAATATCCTGACGGCACAATGATCCAGTCTTATTTCGCTGATTTTACCGATGTCCATGGAGCAGGCTCCGGAATTGGTGGACCAGGGCCGAAACAATTAACGTGGGCGGTGTCATTTGTGGGCAAACCGTTAGTTTGGGGAAATATAACATCATCGATAGAAGATAGTCACGATGTTGGTGTGAACATCCTAACAAAATCAACAAATACAACATTGTATTGGTATAACTACGAGCATAGCAATCCAAACCAGGGAGCGTGCCGTTTGCAATTCTTAGCGATTGGGAGGTGGAAATAATGGCCATGTATTTTAAAGAAGGTTTTTTTGACGACACGAATGATGGATTTGTGCCTGAAGGTGCAGTTGAAATTAGCGAGTCAAAATATCTTGAGCTGCTGAACGGACAATCACAAGGTAAGCAAATTATTACAAATAAACAAGGTGCTCCTGTTTTGGTTGATCCACAACCAAGTGACGCACATGAGTTAAATCTTGATACCTTAAAATGGGAAATTTCAACCGAAAAACTAACCACACTTGTAACAGAAAAGCGCAACCGCCTAATCGAGCAAATTGACAGCCACGCGGCAACAATTTATAGCACCTGGACTAGATTTGAGTCGGAGTACCGTGAGCGTCAAGCAGCAGCGGAAGCCTACAAATCCGCGAATTATCAAGGCGAGTGCAGTCGTTATATCACCGATTTTGCTCTACGTGCTGGGTTGGATAATAAGGCTGCGACAAATCTTATCTTAATGCAAGCTGCTGGGCTTGAGAAACTACTGGTTGAGCTGGCTAACCAGCGCATGCGTAAATATGAGCTCAAAGCGCCGGGTTTAACGCTTGAGCAAATGCAGGCAACTTATGATGACATTATTAAACAAATGGATCACTTGATGGAGGCTTATAACAATGGCTAACCGTATCTATCTTGCGTTTTATAAATACAAACGAAGCTTTCTAAAAGAGCCTTTTAAAGCCTTGGCCGATGCGGTAACACGCTTTTTTACAAAAGGCCAATACTCACACTGCGAGATAGCTGTTGAGCGATTGGAATTTACTCAAGGCGACCATTACGAGCACCGAGTTATGTTTGATTGTTATTCCGCGTCGGTTCGCGATGGTGGCGTTCGATGTAAGCAGATTGATTTACCTGAAGCAGACAAGTGGGATTTGATTTGCCTTGAGAATGTAACAGAGGCGCAGATTAAATCTTATTTCAACCGCACAGCAGGCGCTAAATATGACTGGTGGGGCGCGTTAGGAGTTGTTCTTGGGATTAAGCAAAAACGAAGCAAATATTTTTGCTCAGAATGGTGCTTTAACGCAATTTATAACAGCGATGAAGGTTGGCGATTCAGCCCAAATCAATTAGCAGCTATTTTTAAAAAAGGATAAATTTATGAAAATTGGTAACAAAATAAAATTACGTAACGGCAATGCTGGCACTATCGTCTATGAGAGCCCATTTGGCAAATTATTAATCGTTGAGCATAACGGTGATGAGTTACCACCTAGCCACTGGCATAATGCGGATGGTACGTTTTATGCAGATTGTACAAGTGATTTGGATGTAGTCCAGGAATAAAGACGGCGACACTATCTGTGCGGTAACACGGATAATGCCAGCTAAGCAGAATGAGCCTGCATATAGCTATATGCCGCCTACCTCGCGAGGCAGGCGGTATTTTAACAAAACCGCTAAAAATGGGAAAGTATATGCAGAATTTAAAAGAGATCCGTTGCCAATGTTGCAACAAATTATTGGCAAAAGTCGGCGCAGTGAAACGTTTAGAAATCAAATGTAGTCGCTGTAAAACCATTAACCATATTAATTAACTTGATTTGAGTGTCGGAGTGTCAAGAACACCGGAACGCCATAGATAAGAAGGAAAAAACTATGGCAAATCAAGCCCAAAGAAACTTTAAGCAAGCCCCATTACCATTTATCGGACAAAAAAGAATGTTCTTAAAGCATTTTGAACGCGTGCTGATGGAAAACATCCATAATGATGGTGAAGGTTGGACGATTATAGACGTGTTTGGAGGGAGTGGTTTATTAAGCCACACAGCTAAACGAATTAAGCCAAAGGCAAGAGTAATCTATAATGATTTTGACGGGTATTCAGACAGACTAAAACACATAAGCGATATAAATCGTTTACGTGAAATACTCTATCAAACTGTTGATGGGATTATACCAAAAAATAAGCGGATAAGCAAACACTTAAAGCAAGAAATTATAAATAAAATCAATAATTTTAATGGGTTTTTAGACCTGAATTCACTATCCAGTTGGTTGCTTTTTAGCGGTCAACAAGTGGCTTCACTAGACGAGCTATATAGCAAAGATTTTTGGCATTGTATTCGTCAATCAGACTACCCTGAAGCCATAGGATATTTAGATGGCATTGAGGTAATACGGGAATCTTTTCATGTTTTATTGCCAAAATTTAAAGATAATCCCAAGACATTATTTATATTAGATCCGCCATACCTATGCACTCGACAGGAAAGCTATAAACAAGCAACCTATTTTGACCTAATAGACTTCTTAAGGCTTATCAATTTAACAAGGCCGCCTTACATCTTCTTTAGTTCAACAAAGTCTGAATTCATTAGGTTTATAGAGTACACCCAAGAACAGCAAGTAGATAATTGGGAGTCATTTGCGGGAGCTAAAAGAATAGTGGTAAATGCTTCAGCAAGTTATTCCGGCAAATATGAAGACAACCTGATTTATAAATTCTAAAATTTAAACGCCCTTCAAAGTTAATTTAAAGGGCGTTTTATTTTCTCAAAATTAGCGGTTAAAATTCGCTTAAAATGGGAAATAACAGATTTTTCCAAATTCCCACTTTTAGCGGTTGCGTTTCCCAAAATTCGCGAGCGGCTACACCTGGCGAGTTTTGACTGACTAATAAATCCAATAAGATATTATTATCCTTCGAAATATGCGGTGTGACTTCCAACCCCAACACAGCTTCACGAAACTCCACTGACTGCGTGTCATTTTTACCATTCGTCACCACATAAGGAATTTCTGTCCCTTGTTTGATGCTTGCGCTTTTTTTGTTGGTCGTGAGTAAGCGAGGACTCGCTATAATTTCTACGTTATTTTCACGTTCAAGTGCGGTCAATTCTAGGTCTAATAATCGACCATTAATTTTGGCTACTTGAAGTGCTAATGAGCCAGCTGGCGTGACCGTTGTCGCAAAATTTACATTTAAATTATTACTGATATTGCTAAACCCATTCGCATCTAAACTGCCACTCACTCGATGGGCTGCCTCAGTAGGATTAAAAATGCCCCAACGCACACCTAATTCTTTTAGGCTTTCATCGGTAATCGTCACAATACGTGCTTCAATGACAATTTGCTCAATAGGTTTATCCAGCTCTGCAATTAATTTTTTGATATTTTTAAGTGAACGTGCATCATCCTGAATCAGTAATACATTGCTTCGATCATCAAATGTAATTGTGCCGCTAGGTGAAAGCAAAGAACCGCTCCCTGTGGTTAAAGATTTCATCACATCAGAAGCCTTAGCAAAATGCAGTTTAACCGTTGTACTCACAAGTGGTGTTTCACTAGGCAAACTTTCTCCGCTAATCGCCATAGGTTCTGTTATTTTCTCTGAATATTGTTCATGTTGAGAAGACTTACCTAAATAATAAATATCATTTTCTTGATAAAAAGAGAGCCCTTTGATTTTTGCGACAGAACGCAATAAACGATCAAAATCTACGTTATCTAATTGTAATGAAAGTGTTCCTTCTAACTCATCATCAATCATTAAATTGGCATTTTGCTCAAGGGCAAGTTGTTGGAGTGTCGCTACTATGGGAGCTTGTTTTAAGCGAAGTGAAAATACGCGATTTTCTGCTACTGAATAAGTTGTCCATAGGATCAGAAAACACATTAAAAACTGACCAAACTTTGTTTTTATTTTCTGCTTTACCATTTTAAAATCCCATTATGATTGAGGTCGTTTGTTCACATTGCCCTGTTTTATAACCTTGGAAAGCCACACTGTTTTTACTTACTTTTTCGATTAAATAGCCTTCCTTTCCAATCCGCTGCCCCACTTGAGCAGAAAGAATATGCCCATCATCATTAAAGAACACTTCTGCCTGTTTACCATATTGCACGACACCCACAATATGTAGTTGAGCCAATGGGCGTTCCTCCGCCAGTCTCGGCTCCGAATATACGCAAGTCGACACCGGCGGTAGGGTGAGCCCCTCTTTTGGATATTCGGTTTGTTCTCTTTGTTTACGATCAAAAGGATCTTGCGAAAATACGGATACAGAAAAAGTCGCTATCAAGATTAAAAAGAGCTTTTTCATTACTTGTCCTTATTCAATTGGAAAATTAACTCACATGTAATAGAAGCATTTTCCTCTTCATCTAATTTCTCAATGTTTAATTGAGTTAACGAAAGTTTAGGAATGTCCCTTAAAAGTGCGGTCAAAAATTGCTGTAAATCGGCAAAATAGCCTTGTAATGACAAATGTAACAAAGTATGTTGAGAAAAATCCCAACGTAAATCCAACGCTTGAAGTCGCCCATTTAACAATGCCTGAACATGCTGATTGATCGGCAACACAGAATTAGCCAATTCTGGAGAAAGTTGTCGGCTGTCTGACTTTTGCCTTAAAGTTTGTAAAATCTTTTCCTGTTTCTCCCACTCTTGTTGTTGCAAACTCAATTCTGCGTCAAGTCGATGTCGTTCATTGCTATTTTCAACGTAACGAAAAACAGGTAAAAAAATGACCGCACTTAGTGCACTCAACCAAAAGATAGCATGCACCATTTGAGATAATCGAAGCCATTTCCCCAACCAACCTTGTGCAGTTTTTTGAACAATCTCATCGATAAGATTCTTCATTGCTCAGACTCCAATAACTGAATATCAAATTGAAAGAATAACTGTTGTTGCACTGGTTGAAACTTGGTCAAATTAACCTCTGTAAAATGATGTTTAAGAAATTGATGTATCGCTTCAAATTCTTGTTGATTTTCCGTCATGCCAGAAAGGGCAACTTGCTTCGCATTGAGCGTAAATACATCTAACTCACCTTGTTGTAATGGTAACTCACTTAATAAGTTAAGCATCCGATACACATATTCTGTATCCATTTCTGTCAGCTCATTCATTTCTTTCAGGTTACTTTGTAGTTGCTGAACTTGAATGCGTTTCTTATGGACTTGATTGGTGATTTGTGCGAGTTTTTCTTTTGTCTGATTTAGCACATACACTTGTTGTTCATTAAGATGACTCAAGCCAAAGACAATCAACACTGAGCAAGCTAGCCAAATTAAACCTTGCCACATAAAGCGCTTAAAAGCCTTTTGATGTTGTTCTAAGCGCCAAGGCAATAAATTAAGGCTTAACATCATCACTCTCCCGATTAATTGGAGGCAAAAGTGCGGGTGTTTTTGAGAATAAATCCACTAGCTTTAAATCGGTTTGCCACAGTGCATTACCTAAAGCGATGAAAGGTAAATCTGTTTCGATGCGTTGCCAATCCTGAGGCAGTGATTCTATCGTGCGTGAATTCAATATATCTGGCGTTTGATACACATAAACCTGTTCTATCGTTTCGGGAAAGCGTTGGATAAATTGTTGATAAAGCTCAGATAAATTACGTTGAGATTGCAAAACTTGTCGTTGTTGTAAGCGTTCACAAACGGCGAGACAACCTTGTTGATCTTGATATAAAAATAAAGTGTTAATCGGCTCTTGCCCTAAAATGACATAAAATGCGCGTAAAATACTGTGATTCAGTAAATCAAGTACGGTCAATTTTAGCGGTGAATATTTTACTAATTCTGCCTTTGCACTTTGTTGTCGAATCGCCGTGATATCCAAACGAAAACCTTGTTTTAGTGGTGTGGCAAGATAATCAAACCATAATTCATCCAACGGAATCGGTAATTCTTTTTGCAAAATGAAACGACATTGTTGTTCACATTCCTGGACATTGAGAGTTTGCGGTAAAATAAGCGTTTTAGACCAAGTTAAATGGGGTGAAATGGCTCCGATAAAACAACATTGGCTAGTTTTTTGTGGTAAATGAGGTAATAAATGGGAAAAAATGTCTTTTTGCTGTCCATTTAAGCAAATAGATTGAACTTTGTGGAATGCATCTAGCCAAACGAAATAGAGGTTATCTTGTTGTTTACTCACACCAATTTGTTGTTTTCGCTGCTTTCTATGAGCAATTTCCATATTCTTTCCTATTCTTTAGGGGATTAATCTTTTATACTTAGCAGCCAAAATCATAATTTTAATTTTTTGAATATTCATTAAACCAGAGAGAATTTTACGATGCGGATCGCAAAATTAATATTAAGTACCCTATTTACGATATGTATACTGGGATTAGTCGCCGGTGGTGTACTGTATTTTCACTTAAAATCCTCCTTACCATCGGTAGAAAGCCTAAAAACCGTTGAATTGCAACAACCGATGCAAATTTATACGGCTGATGGCAAATTAATCGGTGAAGTCGGTGAACAACGCCGTATTCCTGTGAAATTAGAAAATGTGCCTCAGCGTCTGCAAGATGCCTTCTTAGCGACAGAAGATAGCCGTTTTTATGAACATCACGGTTTAGACCCTATCGGTATTGCGCGTGCGATTTTTGTTGCCGTCAACAATGGTGGCGCCTCTCAGGGAGCAAGTACCATTACGCAACAACTTGCACGCAACTTCTTCTTAACCCCAGAAAAAACCATTATTCGTAAAGCCCGCGAAGCGGTATTAGCCATTGAAATTGAAAATACCTTAAGCAAACAGGAAATTTTAGAGCTTTATTTGAATAAAATTTTCTTAGGCTATCGTTCTTATGGTGTCGCAGCCGCTGCACAAACCTACTTTGGTAAAAACTTAGATGAATTAACGCTCTCTGAAATGGCTGTGATTGCAGGCTTACCAAAAGCACCTTCAACAATGAACCCATTATATTCACCAAAACGTGCGGAAGAACGCCGTAATGTGGTATTAGGTCGTATGTTGGATGAAAACAAAATCACCAAAGCAGAATATGATGCAGCCATCAAAGAGCCAATCGTCGCAAGTTATCATGGGGCTAAATTCGAATTCCGTGCAGACTATGTAACTGAAATGGTTCGCCAAGAAATGGTGAAACGTTTTGGTGAAGAAGAGGCTTATACCAAAGGTTATAAAGTCTTCACAACTGTACTTTCAAAAGATCAAGCGGAAGCACAAAAAGCCGTCCGTAATAACCTGATCGATTATGATATGCGTCATGGCTGGCGTGGTGGTGCACCACTTTGGAAAAAAGGTGAAGCCCCATGGGATAATGAACGCATTGTCGCTTTCTTGAAAAAATTACCAGATTCAGAGCCGTTTATTCCAGCAGCGGTGACCGCATTGGGTAAAAATGGGGCGGAATTGCTCTTAGCGAATAATGAAACGATGACGCTTTCTTCTAACGCAATGCGTTGGGCGGGTAAATCACCGGTTAAAGTAGGCGAACAGATTTGGATTCGCAAACGTGATAACGGTGAATGGATTTTAGGTCAAATTCCCGCGGCTAACTCTGCATTAGTTTCATTAAACTCTGATAATGGAGCCATTGAAGCGATGGTGGGTGGTTTTAGTTATGAACAAAGTAAATTTAATCGTGCAACCCAATCTTTAG
>ERZ773072.116-NODE-116-length-47053-cov-18.770246_pt1 | contig 47053 bp, 49 predicted proteins | sample MGYA00580617_ERZ773072 | MGnify/ENA primary metagenome ERZ773072 (study PRJEB29015, sample SAMEA2737970) | human oral metagenome | biome: human oral; feature: human-associated habitat; material: dental | place: China | collected 2122 ...
TGTTGATGGCGCGGGCGGCTCTTTTTAGCTTCGGCGACCTTCTGAAGATACCTCTGTCGGTATTGATTAGGCTCTTGCCAGCGCGGTTTTTGGCTGCTTGGTAAGCGGCGCGTTCCTGCGCCCAGTTGCGGGTCCGATCGATGATGCCGCGGTTCGGGTTGTTGACGAATCCAGCGATTTTACCGAGCAAATTACCGCTGATATTGATAATAAGCGGCGTGACGGCAATCGGTGCGATCTGTGCGGCTAGTCCGACAATAATTCGGGTAATTGAGTCGCCAGCATTAGCGATGATAGCGTAGCCAGCTAGCTGTGATGCACCGAAAACAAACGATATAATCGGGAACATCAATAGCATAGTGGCAAATAGATCTTTCCATTTATCGAAGTACTTATTTGTTCTTGGTAATACGTAAGCAACGAAAGCTAGCGGCGCAACGATGATACACAGCGTGATTAGAGCTTGGCGCACGGCCAAAATAACCATTGCTACGATGGCCGCGACGATGGCGCCAACTAGCATCGTGGTCAGTAGTGTCAGCGACGGACCGATACCGCCGTTGGCAACAACTACCTTGCCAAGCACGCCGCCGCCAGCCAGAACTACTCCAGTGACGCCAGTCCACGACAACTCGTCGCCGAGGCGTCCGTAGCCGGACAAGCTATGTCTGACATCAGTGAAAAAATGCTGCAGTGACGAGCCGAGAACATTTGAAACATCGACCAGAGCTCCAGATATCCAATACGAGACGTTCACCAAGATAGCTCCTATGATTAAGCGCGGCAGCATTGATTTGATGCCATAGTTGCTCAGGCCTTGGTTGGTGATTTGCGCGTAAATAATCAGCAAAAACACCAGGACGAAACAGACATTAGAAACGTCGCGGACTTTTTGCCAGATTTCGTAAATCGGGTTGTTTTTGGTGGTATCGGTTTGCAGCGTGTGGACGATTAGGAAACTTTTGATGATGTCGAGTACGCCGTCCATCCGGTCAGCGATAAGCTGCGTAGCCGGGCAGACGAACCAGCCGACGTTAACTTTACAGTTGTCGCCGTCGTCATCGCCGTCTGCTTCTGGTGCGTTGGCGATAGATACTTTGGCTGATGAGGATTGCGTCGATGGATCGTATATACCGCTGCGCAAAAGATAGCTAACCGCCTGGCCTTCGGTGGCAGTTTTGGCATCGCCTTCGGTCAAGATGAGGTGGATACCCTCGTTGTCTTCGTATTTGTAGCCGTCGTAGCCAGCGATTGGCAGGCTCTTGGTTTTTTCGCCGCTAGCAAACGACGCTTTGTCGATTCTGGTATAGGTGTGTTTCTGGTAAATAACGGTATCGTTTTTGGTAGAACGCTCGGCATCGGCAGCGGCGGCTGGCCGCGATAGTGCTAGAACACTAGCAAATAATGCTATCGTTACTGCCGAGAGCACTAAAAATCCTTGCCGCAAGGATATCCTACCCTGCAGGCATGTTCTTACCCAATCCCGCATACTACTATTCATTATAGCACTTTTGCTACAAAAAGTCAATGAGCGCCATCAGGAATATTAATGTTTGTCAAAAATGTTTGCAAATATGGACTACCAGCGTTATACTCTAATTAGGAAGCTATACGCGTTATGAAACAGAAACTAACAACCTGTCTGATTGCTCTAACCAGCGCTATTGGCGCGCTGTTGCTATTTAGTCGGTCGGTTTACGCGTTGGATTGTGCGGTGTTGCCGAGCGAGATCTGTTCCAAGGCCGAAGATAGCGAGGCGATATTTGCCTTACTCAATTTTTTCTTGACGATACTGGTTGTTCTGGTAGGGATTGTGGCAATTGGCATGTTTATCTGGGCAGGAATTCTCTATGCTAGCGGTGATGCTAATAGTAACCGCGTTGCCCAAGCTAAAACGATTATGACTAATACGACCATTGGCATTATAGCGTTTGGTCTAATGTATCTAGCGCTGAACTGGCTAATTCCAGGGGGGATTTTCAACTGATGAAGCGTGTATTTTTGGCTTTGGCATTGGTATTGACGAGCGGGGTTGTTTTTTCGACTGCTATTTCGCCAGCCGCTTACGCCGAGGCTGATGCCTCGTGCGATGCTTATGTTGTTGCTATGCCTGCCTGGTATAACGGTATGATGACGAGAAGTTCTAGCGGCGACTGCGAGTTTGAAGGTTTGAAGTCAACTAGCGAGCCTGACAAGATTGATTTTAGCCGCACTGGGTTTAAAATAGGTGCTAATGTTGTACGCTGTCTCTTGATAGCGTCTATGTATGTAGCTATATTTTTCGTGATCAAAGGCGGCGTTGCCTATATATATAGTACTGGCTCGCCAGAAGGCGTCGCTGGCGCCAAAAAAACGGTGCAAAACGCGTTGATAGGCTTCATAATAGCGATGCTTGCTGTACAAATTGTTAATGTTATAGGAGATATCATATGATATGGCAAACGATTGTCCTCGCCGCACGCAAAATTGATACGGATAGCATCTTATATTTCCCAACCAAGACGGATAATGACGCTTTGCCAAGTATGATAAGGCTGGCCTACTTCTGGGCGACGGTTATTGCAGTTATTGTGCTGGTGATCGCCGGGTTTATTTATGCTACGTCACAAGGTGAACCTGGTAAGGTGGCTCAGGCTAAAAATGCTATGTTGTATACCGTTGTCGGCTTGATAGTTGTCTATATGTCAGCGGCAATAATAATGTTTGTTAACGGAGCGTTTCTATAATTATGCGTAGAATAGCCGTGTTAGCAATTGTAATTGCTGGAATAGTGTCGATGTTAGTTATGCCAACGGTGGCTCGAGCAGCTCAATTGCATGGCGCCTGTGATAAAGGCCTCTATGGTGGCGAGGACTGCGACCTCGTTAAACACAACGAGATAGACAATTCGCACTCGACTATTTCTACACCTATCAGCTGGGCATTTTGGCTGCTGGCAGCAATAGCGGTAATTATGATTATTGTTGGCGGCATTAAGTATGTTACTTCGCAGGGCAACCAACAACAATTGCAATCAGCTAAAAGTACTATTTTGTATGCCGTTGTCGGACTATTGGTGGCTATAGCTGCTAGGGCGATTGTGCAGCTGGTTGTTGATAGTTTTTATGGTTAGAAAGGAGCAATTATGAAAAAGAACATACTAATAGCAGCGTCGATTGTAGCATTGGGTGCGGTAACGATAGCTTTGACCGGAGTGCCAGTAGAGGCTGCGTCATGCGGTAGTGCCAAACAATGTATAGACCAGGGATTGACAGCATCGGGAGCTAGTGGTACCCCTGGAGATCTCAGTACTATATTGACGACGGTTACAAATATTCTCTTGTTTCTGATGGGTGCCGTATCGGTGATTATGATCATTATTGGCGGTTTTCGCTATGTTACCTCGCAGGGCGACCAGACTCAAATGCAATCGGCTAAAAATACTATTTTGTACGCTGTTATCGGTGTGGTAGTGTCGATAGCTGCTTATGCGATTGTTAGTTTTGTTGTTGCTCAGTTTGTCTGATTCGGTTTCACTACCCGTTACTACCTCGTAATGAAGTGTAAAAGCAATCCCAATTATTTACCAAATGTTGTATAATAATCCGTATAAGACCAATAAATCATACAGAAAGGATCGATCGTATGAGAATTAAATTAAATAAAGACAGTATTTTCGGCTTGCTGGCAGTGCCTGCGCTGGTATTGTCGGTAGCTGGCGTGATGCTTCAGCCGGCGCCAGCGTTTGCTGCTCCGACGAAATCCTCAGGAAGAGTTGAAGAGAAATCGTTAAATATATCAGGCGGGGCTGGGGCTGCCAAAGGTGATGACCAATCAGCCTGTCTGTTTGGCAATGAAAATGGTTGTGACCAGGGCCAGACGCCTATTTTCCGCATTGTCACTAACGTTTTGCTATTTATCATCGGTGCCGTGTCGGTAATCATGTTGATCATTGGCGGTTTTCGCTACGTCACCTCGCAGGGCGACCAAACGCAGGTGCAGTCGGCCAAGAATACCATCTTGTATTCAATAGTTGGTATTGTAGTGGCAATTCTAGCTTACGCGGCGGTCAACTTCGTGATCTCTAGCTTCGTCAAGTCAGAATAGTACCTGTTGCTTTCAAAGCATAATAACCGCGCTTGAATTGGCGCGGTTATTTTATATGTTTCGCTTTCTCCCGCCGGTACGCTAGTTTTTGGTTTATGCAACAAAAAACCCGCTTGCGTTTGCTTGCGGGTTATTTTATCTAATTTTCCCTGCTCTATTGGATAGCGATCTTTTTGGCTTGTTCTTGCTTGACCTTGGTGAAGCTAATCGTCAGGACGCCATCCTTGAGTACTGCCGAAACCTCATCTTCTTTAACAGCTACTGGCAATGCTAGCGTGCGGCTAAACTCGCCCCAATAGCACTCTTGGATATGCCAGCGCGAAACAGCGGTGTCATCGCCGCTCGACAGTGTGCCGCTGATAGTCAAGATGCCGTCAGAGATGCTGACATCGAGGTCTTCTTTATTGACGCCAGCAGTTCGGGCCTTGATGACCAGCAGTTCGTCGGTCTCGTAGACGTCAACGGCTAGCTGGCCTGGAAAGTCTTCTTCCTGCTCTTGCCAGGCGCTATCGTCGGTCTGCTGCTGAGGTGCCGCTGCGGCTGGCGAGTTATTATCGTTCGTTAAACTGTCATCGTTGAGAAATGCTGCAGCCAGCTCGTCTCCGATCAACAGATCGTCATCTTGTTTACGTGCCATTGATGTCCTCCACTATTCTCGTTGGCTGATTGAAATTTATACTATCATTATAGACTATGCATAGCGTATAATCAACTGTATAAACCATAAGAGTGTAAAAAACACAATGATGATTTCCCTGTTCGATATACTAGCACCCCACTACTGTTGTTCTTGCGGTGAAATTGGTAGGATTATTTGTGATAATTGTAAAAATAACATCATCTCGCGAGCTTCGCAGCGGTGCTTGCTATGCGCGAAAACTATTCGTAATTCCAGCAGTTTATGCCAGCGCTGCCAGCCGAGAGCGCCTTTTGAAAATGCTTGGTATGTTGGCGAACGAAGCGGCGCTTTGAAGCTGTTGATTGGTGCTTATAAATTCGAACGAGTTGGCGGTGCTTATCGCGAGATTGTTGATTTGCTAGATATGCGCGTATCAGAATTACCTGTCGAGACAATTGTGGTGCCAGTGCCGACGATTGCGTCGCACGTTCGCCAGCGCGGTTTCGATCACGCAGCGAGGTTAGCCAAGGAGTTTGCTAGTCGCCGAAAGCTCCCCTATCGTACGATACTGCATCGGCGAACCTCATCAGTCCAGCATACTGCTGATAAGAGCGAGCGCTGGCAGCAAGCGAAGCAGGCTTTTGTTTGCGACAGCTCAGAGGCCGCTAGCTGTTTGTTGATCGATGATATTTACACTACTGGAGCGACATTGCATTATGCTGCCAAAGCTCTGCTGGCTAGCGGAGTCGAAAAGGTGTCGGTAGCGGTAGTAGCGCGGCAGCCTACCCAGGGTAGCTAATCTCTGATATAATAGGTTCGCTGGAGAGGTGACCGAGTGGTTGATGGTACTGGTCTTGAAAACCAGCGTGGGGCAACTCACCGCGGGTTCGAATCCCGCCCTCTCCGCCAGAAAATGCCTTATTTGCTTTTTATAAAAATGAAATTATTTTAGCGGCTGGAGGCGCCATAACCGCCAGTAGTAGTACCGCTGCCGCCAATACCGCTACCTGATGGGCTAGGTATAAAATTGCCGATGACGAAATTAACGGCCGCGTAGGCCAGAATTGCCACGATTATACCGACTAGCGCGTAAAGGATAGTGTTCTTGGCTGATTGAACTTTCGAGGCGTCGCCGCCAGATACGATATATTTTAGCCCGCCGATGATGAGCATGATTACAGCAACGGCGCCAACGATGAATAGTAAGACGCTGCTCACCCGTGAAAATACGCCAGACTCGCCGAATAAGGTGGTTGGCTGGTCGGCGCCGCGCGCCGAACTAGCGCCGTCTGCGATTGAGCCGATAGCTGCTACCGGCAGCGGCGACAGCGCAGCAATGGCGATGGTAATTGAAGCTAGGATTCTAATGATAATATTAGTGCTTTTCATAATGATTTTTGAAGTCCTTCTAATTATTAGTATACATGGTTATCATCAAAAATCTATGCAGCAATGGTAAAATATGCTAAACTGGTAGCGATTGGAGCTTTACTATTGGTGATAGCTTCGTTCGGAGGAGTACCCAAGTGGCTGAAGGGGACGGTTTGCTAAATCGTTAGTACGGGGAGACCTGTAGCGGGAGTTCGAATCTCCCCTCCTCCGCCAAGAAAAGTAGAGGCCGTTTGTTGTCCTCTATTTTTTTGTGGTAATCACTGCAGCCATGATATAATGCGGTTATGCAAGACGACTCATCGCAAGATTGGCAAAAACCAGCAGAGACAGCTTCTGGGGCGCCTTTTCAAGCGGCTGTTTCAGAAGCAGAGTTAAATACGAGTGCAGAATCGACCCAGCCAGCTTCAGTTGATGCTGAGGCGACAGATTCAACTGCTCCGACTGCTCTTAATTCAGCAGAGAGCGATACTTCAGCATTTGGCGATGATGCAACGCCAGCGGTCGAGCCTGACGATAGCGAAATTCTTGTGCGCTGGCAAGGTCCAGAACATCTCTATAGCGAGCGTTCGATGATGTGGTATGCAGCTTTGGCACTAGCGACGCTCATAATGATGGCGATTGCTTATTTTGCGTTTAATTCGCTGACATTCACCATTTTGTTGCCAGTGATGGCGGTGGCGCTGGGCGTGTACGCGCATCGGCCGCCAGAGATTATTGATTATACCTTGACCCGCAAGGGTCTGTATGCTCGCGACCGGCTAATGCTGTATGATCAGTTTAAATCGTTTGATGTTGTCACTATCAATAATGTTCATCATATTGCGCTAATTCCGCGCAAGCGCTTCCAGCTAGGGCAGAATATTTACTTCCCCGAGGAATCAGGCGAGAAAATTGTCGACATGCTAGCGGCGCGCCTGCCGATGAAAGAGGTCAAGCCAGATTTTATCGACCGAATACTAGCCAAGCTTCACTTGTGAAAAGTGTTTGAGTATGCTATTATCAGCTAGTTAGCACCCGTAGCTCAGCTGGATAGAGCGTTGGTTTGCGGTACCAGAGGTCGTGCGTTCGAATCGCGCCGGGTGTACCACGTGTTTTTATACGAGCCTGGATCGGATGGTTCGTGTCTAATAATTGAGAGCGGCTGCCCTGCTGGGCGGACGCTTTTCGTTTGGCGGACAGTTGCTATGCTGCTGATGTTTGTGATTAAATAGAAGTATGACTAATGAGGAATTATCCAATCAGATACAAAAACTGAGTGATATCGTTGCCAATTTGGCGAAAACGATGAACGAACGGTTTGAGCAAATTGACAGACGCTTTGAGCAGATAGACAAGCGCTTTACTCAAATAGACAAGAGGTTTGAGCAAATCGATAAGTGCTTTGTTCAAATAGACAAACGCTTCGAAAAAAACGACGAGCAGTTTGCACAGATCGACGAGCGTTTCAATAGAATTGATGAGCAGCTCGCCGATATTCGCAACGACCATAAGACATTGGTTGATATCGTGAAAGATATGGATTTGCGAATGGATAAAGGTTTCAATGAGCTAAAAGCTGAAGACGGCAAAATTCACGCTGAGATTGCTAGTCTGCGACTTGAACTTTACCACGAATCTGGCAGCCGCGAGCTGGTGGACGATACTTTGTATGGTTCGTTGGACAAGCGCTTGCGCCGACTAGAGGCGAAGTTTCCTGATTTGGCGTCGAGCCAAGCGGTGTGATATTTGGCGGAGAGACAGGGATTCGAACCCTGGGTACGATTGCTCGCACACACGCGTTCCAGGCGTGCACCTTCAACCGCTCGGTCACCTCTCCTTCGCTTACAATTCTACCAGAAAACGCCAGAAATATGAATTGCGCTTTATTCTGCGCCCGACTAATTAAAAATGTGGTATTTTACACAATCTTCATCGGTTGATTTATTAAACGTCACTTGTCTATAATAGATTAATATGACAGCGCGAAAGACAGCAAGGCCGATAATTCAACTTAAAAAACTTACAAAAATATACGGTATAGGTGACGCGGCGCACGATGCGCTCGATGAAATTGATCTAACCATCCGCGAGGGCGAGTTCATCGCCGTGATGGGGCCGTCCGGCTGCGGCAAGACGACTTTGCTTAATATCATTGGTTTTTTGGATCGGCCTGACCAGGGCGAATATCTGTTCGAGGAGCACTCGACCGCTCGCCTATCAGAACGGCAGTACGCCAAAATTCGTTCTAACAAAATTGGTATCGTTTTCCAGAGTTTTAATTTGATTAATCGCTTGACGGTGCTGGAAAATGTTGCTTTGCCGCTGATTTACAAAGGTGTACCGCGCGTCAAGCGTCTGGAAATGGCTAGTAGCATTCTAAAGTCGTTCCATTTGCAGGAGCGCGAATATTATATGCCGTGGCAGCTATCGGGCGGCCAGATGCAGCGCGTGGCGATTGCGCGGGCTTTAGTGAACAAGCCGAGCATCATTCTAGCCGACGAGCCGACCGGCAACCTTGATAGCCGCTCTAGCCACGTTATTATGGAGGAACTGGCTAACTTGCACAAAAAAGGCAACACTATCGTTATGGTGACTCACAACCCGAATCTGACTAGCTATGCTAGCCGCGTGATTAACATGCTTGACGGCAAGGTTGCTAGCGATCGCCGCGTAACAGTTGAATCGCATACCGAATCAAAGGAGGTGGCAATCCCGCTGCATAAATCAGACGCTTCTAAAGACAAGAATGACGCAGATGCTAAGAACGCCAAGGATAAGGACACTAAAAAAGCCAAAGAAGAAACAAAAGAAGCTACCAAAGATAAGCCTAAAAAGACAGCCAAAAAGAGCGAGGACGACGAAAAATGAGGTTAATGACAGTTGAACACATCACTGATGCTTATCAAACATTGCGGCGCAGTCGCGCGCGTACGGTACTGACGGCGCTGGGTATTGCTATCGGTGTGGCTAGCGTGACGTGTATTTTGGCGATTAGCGACGGTGCTCGCGGAATGATTTCTAATCAAGTTAATACCTATGACGGCAAGCTAATGATCGTCCGTCCGGGCGCGCAGACGCGCGATTTGAATGCTTATCTCAATCCTGCTGGACAGCAGTTATTCGGTACTAGCTCGTTGACCGAGGCTGATATCGAGGCCGCTAAGTCAATTGACGGTATTGACGCGGTGGTGCCGCTAATGATTTTGAATGCTACTGCTAAAACCTCTCGAGCTGAGGCAGCTAATAATGTTGTACTTTCTACTACTCCTGCATTTGTCAAGACGGCAGATATCAAAATGAACGCTGGCCAGTTCCTCGGCGAAGAAACTGACGATTCAGCGGTGGTGATCGGCAGCGAGTTGTCAACTAAACTATTCAATACTGATCGTTCGGTCGGCCAGATGTTCACGATGTACGGCCAGCAGTTTACGGTTATCGGCGTTGTCAAGGCTGGCGCTAATCCAGTTAACTATAACACTGTCGATTATGGTAATGCGATTTTTGTTTCTTATAATCAAGGCAAATTGCTGCACAAAGGCAGTACGCAGATCCAACAAATTAACGTTTTGGCAAAGGACAAGGATAATGTCTCGGCTGTTAAAGATAAATTGAAAGAGAAAATCCTCAAACAACACCTAGGCGAAGCCAACTTTACTATTCTAAGTGGCGCTGATATTGGCCGGCCGACTGGCGAATTGTTTAGTGCCTTAACAGCGGTGATGGCGGCCATTGCAGCGATTTCGCTGGTAGTGGGCGGCGTCGGTATCATGAATATCATGCTGGTTGGCGTGGCTGAGCGCACCCGCGAAATTGGTATCCGCAAAGCAGTTGGCGCTAGCCAGCGGACGATTATCGGGCAATTTTTGGTCGAGTCGCTGATGATTAGCCTGCTGGGCGGCACTTGCGGTTATCTGGTTGGTTGTTTGTTAGCTGTGATCATTAGTTCGCAAATGAGCTTTGGGCCGACAATGACCTGGTCAACGGCGATTGCGGCGTTGTTGATGGCGGTTGGTTCTGGCGTAATCTTCGGTACTTACCCTGCCCTGAAAGCGGCGCGCAAGAACACTATTGAATCGCTGCGGCAATACCACTAGAAGCTGAATTTCTACCGATAGACAATAAACAAAATAGACAGCACCAGACTGTCTATTTTATTTTTACTTATCTTAACGCGCGTTTATTTTTCGAGGGCTTTTTTGAACTTTTCAATTAAGTTAACCTGGGTTGGGTCGACATTATTGAGAATTGCCACGTAAATACTGGCAAAATCTGCTAAAATACAACCCCACAGCATCTGCTGTAGCGGTGTTTTGCCTGCGAGTGGTACCACGTTTGATTTCGGGCGTTTGCCAGATAGCATCTGATCGCTGAGCGAGAAGCGTTTGAGGATGCGCGGGTGTTCGAGATCGCTTAGCAAATCAAATACCGCGAAAGGCTTCTCGACCGGGTGGCTAGTCCAGCCAATAAATTCGTTGTGGCTGAATTCTGGCAAATAGTTGCAGAAAGCAACGTTTTTAGCATTTTCGTTCCAACTAATTTTCCACTTATAAGCTAGCGGCGCCATCAAACTACCGCCGTAGAAAACCGGCGTTTTGCCGACAGCGATTAAGGCCAGCTGCTTGGCGTAGTTTTGCTTGGTCGGTACATCTTTGGTCCAGAGCGCACTTTCTTTCTCTAGCCAAGTGCTAATAGCTGCTAGTTCGTCAATGTAGGTGCGGTCAATCAACTTGAAGGCATTAAGCACTTCAAATAGCGCTCGCAGCGAATAAATTACGGCCATGCGCGGCTGGCAATCTTTGGGTATGAGTGCTGACAGGATATGTTCTCGTTGAGCAATCTCATTAAGTTCTCCGCCAGTAGCAATGATAGCAATTTGGCAGCCGTATTCAATCGCCTGTTTGAGACATGATAGAGTTTCCTCGGTGTTACCAGAGTGGCTGCTAGCGATAACTAAGGTATTGTGATCGGCGTAATGCGGCAAATCGTAGTCCTTGACGACGTCGAACGGAATTGATAGCGTGTCGTTGAGCAGTGATTTAGCGAGGTCGGCCGCTAGCGCCGAGCCTCCCATGCCAGCGACGATGACATTGCGCAGTTCGCGGTTGTCGTGTTCGGCATCGCGCAGTTGGCAATCAAAATTTGCCTGTTGATAGAGTTTAGCTGCAACTTCGAGAGCGCCCCCGTTGTCTCTTTGCTTCAAAATATTAGAGTCATCTAGCATGTAAAATCACCTTTCTCTTGCGATATTTCCTATAACTATGATACAGTATATACTAAATAAAGCATAAAAGTAATGAAGAGGGTGGGCACATGGATATAAAACCGCAAACAACGCAGCCAATTAGCGACGATCAGGATCTCGCTAAGGTTTTGGCTGGCGTAAGTAACGGCGCGAGCGCAACGAGCGCACAGCCAGCAGCACAATTGCCGCCGCTGCCTGATTTGCCGCCAGAGCCAGCGCCGGAGCCGGAACCAGTGGCACAGCCAAAACCAGCTAAAACATCAGCTACAGTTACGCCAGTTGCTGACAACGATCTTGATAGTGTCAAGAACGAAGCCATCAAAGAGCTTCGACCGCTGGTAGATAAGCTCAACATCTCTGCCGAAGAAAAATTTGACACTTATCTGCTATTGATCCGCTCGACGGACGACAAAACCTTGATTGCGCCGGCGCATGAAGCCGCCAAAAATATTGCTGATGAATCTCGCCGCGCTCAGGCTTTGCTTGATATCATTAAAGAGATTGATTTCTTATCAAACCCGCAGCCGTAATAGATTTTCTCTGTTAATCACGCGATAACACCTCCGTAAGCCCTCCTCGGAGGTGTTATACTATAGTTATGACTATTCGTTTTGCAACTGGTGATGAAATTAACCGCTGGGATAATCTAGTGGTTCATAATAGCGATCGCGGCAATATGCTGCAAGGGTCGGTCTTTTTAAATTTGAAACGGCTGGCTAACTGGCGGCCGCGTTTTATTATCTGCGGCGAGTTAGCGATTGGTGTTATCGAAAAGCATATTCCCCTATTCGGTAAAGTATGGTATATCCCGAAAGGCCCAGGCGTGGCTAGCGCTAGCGAGTTAGCCTCAATAGTGCCGGTGCTGCGCGATTTTGCTCGCCAGCAAGGTGTTTTTACCATCAAAATCGAGCCAGAATTATTGCGTGGTACTGACGTTTCTGCGATTGAGCTATTACCTACTCAACCGATTCAGTACAATGCTTCGACTGTGGTGGTTGATTTACATAGCGACATCGATACGATTCTCAAGAACTTGCCGCAAAAGGGCCGCCACGCTATCCGCCGCGCTGATCGCGACGGTGTCGTCGTCAAGCGGGTGCTGGTCAATGATGAAACTTGCCAGGCGATGTATGATTTATTCAAAGAAACAGCCGATGGCGCTGGCTTTACGATCCGCTCGCCGCAATACTACCGCGAATTATACCAGCAATACGCTGATGCCAACCAAGGCCAGCTATTTTTTGCCTATTATCAAGATCGGCTGGTGGCTGGTGCTTTTGCGGTGATTCTGGGTACTAAAAGTACTTACAAAGACGGCGCTTCGGTTCGCAAGCGTACGGCCTACGGTGCTAGCCACCGTCTGCAGTGGGAAGTGATTAAATGGGCTAAGGAGCGTGGAGCGCTCGAACACGACCTCTGTGGTACACCAGCTTCCGACGAAATGAGCAACCCAAACCATCCGCGCTATGGCTTGGGGCGCTTCAAAACTAGCTTCAATAAGCATATCACTGACTATATTGGCGCTTTCGAGATTCCAGTTTCGCCTGTTAAGTCGCGGCTTTGGAGCAAATATATCGAACGATTAGTGCGCCGATTATACTTCGCCCGGCATCATGAATCATACTATTAGGCTGCTTAGAGGCATTCTCAGCCCTAATTATCGCTACTTAGCTTTAATATTCAAAATAGCTTGCCGCACTGTCTCGATTTCGTTCCAAAGGTGAGCTCCGTCGGCGCGTTCAATAGTTTTTTCGTGTCCTTTACCTAGAAATATAACAGTATCTTTCGAGCTGGACACTCGCGAGACGGCGAAATTAATGGCCGCAGTGCGGTCTGGCACTAAGAAGAGATTTTCCTCGCGTTTTTTGCCAGCTTTTTCAGCGCCCGAGGCGATTTGCGATAGTATGGTATTGCCATCGATATCGCGATCGTCTTCCTCGGTTAAGACAATCTCATCGGCGTATTTGCCAGCGATTTCGCCCTGGATGGCGCGTTTAGCTTCGTCGCGGCGGCCAGCCGAGCCGAACAATACCACTAGCTTGCCCTTCGTTGTGTTTCTAACATCATTTAGCAACCGTTCGAACGAGTCTGGTGTGTGCGCAAAATCGACAATCGCCGAGAACGGCTGTTCAGCGTCGACCACTGTCATGCGGCCTTCTACGCCCGCTAAAGCGGCAATTCCGCGCTCAATTTGAGCTTTGGTCAAGCCAACCTCGCGGCCAACGGCTGCCGCCGCTAGGCTATTATAAACATTGAATTCGCCGGGAATATTGACGTGAATGTGGTAAGAATCGCTATCAATTAACGCTGTGTAATCACTGCCGTGAGCGCTCAAATTGATATCTTGCGCCTGCCAATCGCCAGATCTGAGGCCGTAGCTGACCGATTGTTTGATGGCTTGGCGGAAAGTTTCAGCGGACGGATCGTCGGCGTTAATGATACCGACGCGGCTGGCTAGTTTAAATAGTTTGGTCTTAGCAGCTAAATAGCGCTCAAAAGTTCTGTGATAGTCGAGGTGTTCGTGCGTAACGTTAGTCATGACGGCGATCTCGATTGGCACGCCAAAGGTACGGTGCTGGGCTAGTGCGTGGCTAGTTACTTCCAAAACTACCCATTCGACCTTTTGTTTCTTGAATTCTGCTAAGCGTTTTTGTAATAGCGGCGCTGAAACTGTTGTCATATGAGCAACTTGCGGCGTAATATCATCACCAACGCCATAAGCGACAGTGGTCATCAGGCCTGCTTTGATGCCAGCTTCAGTTAGCATTTTGTGGATCATGAAGCAGGTCGAGGTTTTGCCATTGGTGCCAGTCACGCCGATGACGCGCATATTGTGCGCTGGATAACCGGCCTTGGTGGCAGCGGCAGTAGCTGTCAATAGATGATAAGTCGGCTCAATTGATTGGTATAAACTAGCGGGAATGGCCTTTTTCAAAGTTTTCTTGAGTGAATTCATACCGATATTATAGCATCGACCCCTTAACAGTGGTACAATTAAGTAGATGAAGGTTTTGGGAATTGAATCAAGCTGCGATGAAACCGCGGCAGCTATAGTTGAGGACGGTTTTCGGATGTTGTCAAATGTGGTACAGTCGCAGATTGACATCCACGCGCATTTTGGCGGCGTGGTGCCCGAAATCGCGGCGCGCAGCCATATCGAGGCTATCGGCCCAGTCGTCGACGAAGCTCTCGCTCAAGCGAACTGCACTTGGGACGACATTGATGCTATTGCCGTGACCTACGCGCCAGGTTTAATTGGTTCGCTGCTAATTGGCTCGCTGGCGGCGCGAACGTTAGCAATTTTACATCGCAAACCGCTCTACCCGGTGCATCACGTCGAGGGACATGTCTACGCCAATTTTATTACCGAGCAAGCGCCTGGGCTTGTCCAGCTTGCCTTGCCAAAATCCCAGCCGCGCTTTCCTCTTTTGGCCTTGATTGTTTCTGGTGGACACACGCAGTTGGTGCTCTTTCGCGACCACGGTGATTATCAACTGCTGGGGCAAACCCAAGACGACGCTGTCGGCGAAGCTTTTGACAAGGTGGCCAAAATTCTCGGCTTGCCCTACCCTGGCGGCCCGTCGATTGCGCGCGCGGCTGAGTCGGGTAATCCTGATAGATACCATTTACCCAAAGCTAAGCTCGATAATCCGTACAATTTTTCGTTCTCAGGCCTCAAGACAGCCGTTCTAAGGGCCGTGCAGCGCGAAGTGGGCAAAGACTTCACTTTTCCATCGCACGAGCTCCCAGGGCTTGTCACGAGCTCGCAGCAGCACGATTTTGCAGCTAGCTTCCAGAAAGTAGCCGTCGAAACGCTAGTTGAGCGTACCTTGCGTGCTTTTCAGGACTTTCGACCGCAATCAGTGGTAATTGCTGGCGGCGTGGCTGCCAACCAAGAATTGCGCCGCCAACTGCGCCAAAAATTGCCGATTAACATTGAGTACGCGCCGATTCAGCTGTGTACTGATAATGCGGCAATGATTGCGGCGCTAGGCTATCAGCAAGCTCGACTGAGTACTCCAGCCGATCCGTACACTCTCGAGGTAATCCCTAGCCTATCAATGGTCAAAACTGCCTGGAACAAGACCGGAGCGTTGTAAATGCCACAACTATTTACCTCTGTTGATAATGATGAATTGATCAATATTTTGAATGGCGGCGGTATTGGCGTACTGCCTACCGACACAGTTTATGGTCTTGTAGCACGGGCCACTGATCCAGCAGCGATCCAAAAAATGTACGACACCAAGAAACGCGCTAGCCAACCAGGAACGCTAATCGCTAGTTCAATTAATGATTTGGCGAAATTAGGGCTAGACTCTAATCAGCTATCATTAGCAGCTAAGTTTTGGCCCGGTCAAATCAGCGTGGTTGTTAATGCCGATAATGTCGCTACTTATCTCAAGCAAACGCGAGATAACTTAGCCGTGCGTATTCCCGATGGCCCTTCGCTGTCGCGGCTTTTGGCGCGGACTGGCCCGCTGATGACTACTAGCGCTAATGTGCCAGGCCGGCCAATTTCGTCGACAATTGCTGAAGCTAAAGCCTATTTTGGCGACAAGGTCGATTTTTATGTCGATGGCGGCACTATAACTAGTAATCAGCCGTCAACTATTATCGGCCTCGATGAGCATGCAAATATCATTGTATTTCGCCGCGGGGCTGTCGATATTGATCGGTTATTTACCAAGTAATTTTTTGGTACTGCGGATGGCTCTTTTAGCTAGCGGTAACCCGTGCCGCCAAACTGGGTAGAATGGACTCATTGGATAATCGTAAGTACCAGCTAATTTATTCTCATGGCTAGCGAAGCCGCGCTTGAAGTTGCTCACGCCGTCGTTGAGCAGGCCGTTCATGTCGTAACGCTTAATTCCCTGCCGCTTGCATTCGGTGATAGCGTGCCATTTTAGCGCGTAGTTAGCGCGCAAGGCTTGGCCGCGATCATTCATACCGCCGTATAGCTCAAATGAGGTTTCGCGGCTCGTCGCCAGCCAAAGAAATGATACCGGGCGATTGTCTTCGTAAGCAGCAAAAATCTGCGAATTCTCCCCTAGTTTGTCATGAATATCGTAATAGTACTGGTCGTCGTGCAAAGCAAATTTAGCGCGTTTAGCAGTCTGCCGATAAATTTCGAGGCAAGCAGCGATGTCTTGGTGCGTTTTTACCGGTTTGATATCAAGTCCAGCCCGGTCAGATTTACGGATATACTGGCGGGTTTTTTTGGTCATCGCGGCCAATAGTTCGTCGGTTGTATGAGTCAAATCCAAAATCAAAGTACGCGATAGCAGAATATTGTTTGGCGATTGGCGCCAACCTTTGGCGCGGAGCGGATGTTCAGTATCTGGCTCGATAGTTAGCACAGCGCATGGCAGCTTATGCTTAACGTAATTAACAATTGCCGCCAAAACGTCGTCTTCCCTATCTTGTTTGTAAACTGGCCCGCGCGGAATGTAGCTTAATTGATTAAGCGGTTTAGGCAGGTTTCTCAGTAATATTTGCGCAGCGCCAATTGTTTCGTTGCTGTCAACTATAGTAATTCGCTGAACATGCCAATTGTGAGCCGCTTTTACTTCTCCCCATCCCCAGAGCTGCAGCGGGTGCCCGCTAAACTTAGCAACAGTCTTGTCCCAGGCAGCTTTTTCGTCGCATAGTATTGTATCAATCATATGTTTAGTATACATCGTTTGTGCTATAATAGGATAGAACACAAACACGTGGAATAAAAAACAGCAAGAGGTGAGGAATAGCAAACTGTGGAATTGCTATGCTTGGTTATTTTGCTAATTTTCACGTGAAATGAATCGAGAATGAAATGAGCTTAGCTAAAACTTATACTCCGAACGAATATGAACCGTCAATTTACGCCTTGTGGGAGGAGTCTGGCGTATTTAAACCGAAAGGTCAGGGCCAGCCGTACGCGATTGTGATGCCGCCGCCAAATGCTAACGGCAATTTGCATGTCGGGCACGCTTTAGGGTCGGCAATTCAAGATATTTTAGTACGTTATCACCGTATGCAAGGCTATGATGCTGTATATATACCGGGGGCTGACCACGCTGGCTTTGAAACTTGGGTAGTTTACGAGCGCGAGCTAGAAAAGCACGGCCAGACGCGCTTTGACTTCAATCGCGAAGAATTATACGCGCAGGTATGGGATTTCGTAGCTAAACGCCGCGGTGATATGGAATTACAACTGCGGGCGATTGGCGTGGGCGCTGATTGGGACGATTTGGTATTCACGCTCGACGATAAAGTTATCAAAACTGTCTACGATACTTTTGAAAAGATGTGGCAGGACGGCTATATTTATAGGGGCGAACGCATCGTCAATTACTGTACGCAGCACCAGACGAGTTTTTCGGACTATGAGGTTGTTCACAAAAATGAAAAAGGGAAGTTGTGGGAAATCGCTTATCCGCTAATCGATAAAGTCGGCGAAATTGTTATCGCTACGACGCGTCCCGAGACGATGTTTGGCGACGTAGCCGTAGCGGTCAATCCAAACGACGAGCGCTACAAAGACCTTGTCGGCTGCAAAGCGCTGCTGCCGATCGTTAAGCGCGAAATTCCCATCATCGCTGACGATTATGTCGATCCAGCTTATGGCACTGGTATGGTGAAAATTACACCAGCACACGATCCGAATGATTTCGAAGTAGGCAAGCGCCACAACTTGGAGTTAGTCCAGGTAATTGATTTCGACGGTAAAATGATCAATGTGCCAGGTCAATTTGTTGGTATGACGACGCTAGAAGCTCGTAAACGTGTCTTAGCGGCGCTCGAAATAGACGAATTGCTGCGCGGCGAAAAAGATATCGAGCACCAGGTTGGACATTGTTACAAATGCGGTTCGGTCATCGAGCCGCTTGCCAAAGAGCAATGGTTCGTCAAAATGCGCCAATTGGCCGATAACGCTATCGCGGCGATTGAGCGCAAGGAAGTGACGTTTACCCCTGAAAATAAAGGCGATGTTGTCATTAAATACCTCAAAGACATTAAAGATTGGAATATTAGCCGCCAGATACCGTGGGGCATTCCGATTCCAATGTTTCAGTCCAAGACCAATCTGGACGATTGGCGCTACAGCACGGATGTCGATAAAAAAGAAATCGTTGTAGATGACACAACATACCGGCGTGAAGAAGACACGCTAGACACGTGGTTTAGTAGCGGCCAATGGCCGTATATTACCACTGATTATCTCGATGCGGGCGAACTAGCCAAATATTATCCGAATACCGTTATGGAAACAGCTGGCGATATTTTGTTTGCCTGGGTGGCGCGAATGATTATGCTGGGCTTGTATCGGACTGGCCAGGTACCGTTCAAGCATGTGTACTTGCATGGTCTAGTGCTTGATGAAAAGGGTATCAAGATGAGCAAAAGCAAGGGCAATGTCATCAATCCGATGGAGACAGTGGCGAAATATGGCTCGGACGCGCTGCGTATGGGTATCATTGCTAGCCGCAGTGCCGCCCAGCCGCAAGCGTTTAATACTGGCAAGGTAGTAGCAGCTCGTAATTTCTGCAACAAGCTGTGGAATATTGCTCGCTATACTGAAAATTTGGTTGGCGGTCGCACGCCAGCAGCTAGTCCGCAACTACAATCGCTAGCCGATCATTGGATCGCTCGCCAACTAGACGAGGCAGCACAGTCGCTAGATCGGCAGATTGCGACCTATCATTTTGCCGAGGCCGGCGAGACGATTTACCATACTGTTTGGGATGATGTAGCCGACTGGTATATCGAAGCTAGCAAGGTTGAGCAAAATATCGATATGAACGCGTATGTTTTGGACACAATTTTGCGGTTAACGCACCCATTCGCGCCGTTCTTGACCGAAACAATTTGGCAGGCTTTGCCGTGGCACGATACGATTTTGGCTAGCGAAACTATGCCAGACCGCCTGGAGTACGACGATATCGCTGCTGCTGCATTCGGCCGCTTGAAAGATTTAGTATCAGAAGCACGCTACGTAGTTAGCGAACTGCCGGGCAATAAACGCTATGGTCTGTTGTACATGGACGATTCGCTGGTGGCTGATAATATCGAACTTGTCAAGAAGCTAGCGCGTGCTACCTCGGTAGAATATGTTGACCAGACTAGGGGACTACGCTTGGCTGCTAGCGGGCGAGACGTTTGGCTAGACATTGACGACGAAACGCTTTACGAGCATCAAGCTAATCTCGAGAAACGTTTAGCCGAAGAACGCCAGCATATCCGGACGCTTGAGGCGCGCTTGGCAAACGATAACTATGTAGCCAAAGCTCCGCCGGCTCTGGTCGAGGAGTCGCGCAAGGCACTCCGTGAAAAACAAGAACTAATTACCCGGCTACAGAACGAGCTGCAAGTCGTATCGAATAAGTAAATTTAATCGATAACTGGTAAATTAGTATTATCAAAAGCGTGCCGGCCGCCTTCTTCTAATAAGGCTAAAATATTTTTGTGGTGATGGCGGCGATCTGGCGAAATGCTAGGCGATTGGTAGCGAAAACTGTTGCTGAGCATGCCTTCCGAGAGATTATGCTCGGAATGAGTGTGCTGCATTCGCGACTCGTTGATAGTTCGCAAATCTTGCGAGCTGAGCTTTTGCATGGAATGATCATGCGTCAAACTGATATCAATTGCATGCCCGAAATGTCCGTCGTGGACAGCAACGCCGCTAGCTATTAGCAGACTGAGTGCGGCGAATAAAGCGTTAATGATGTAGGTTAAATGTGTCATAATCATGTTTGTTTTAAGGTATTATGCCTACAAATATAGCACAAGTATGATAAAAAGTCAATAGTATGACATAAAATAAGATTATAAGTTAGTCTGAGATAGTGTTCGAACGATTCGCAAACAGATTATCGCTAGGTTTTAGTGTGCGAGTTGGCTATCTACTGGTGATGATATTTGCTGCCGCGAGCAATTTCTTGCGCTCGGTATAGCTGTTCAGCGAGAATCAGCCGTACCAACTGATGCGGAAAAACTAATGGCGACAGCGACCAAACTAGATTAGCGCGCTGTGTTAGTTCCGCACTGACACCAAAGGCGCCGCCGATAACTATCGTGATATTTTTACCTTGCACAAAGAGTTCGTTTAACTGGCACGATAGGGTAGGCGAGTCAAACATCTGGCCGCGTTCGTCGAGCAGAATTACGAAATCTTGGGGATGTAAACGCGCTAAAATTCGCTCAGACTCCTCTTGGCGGGCCTGCTGACCGTCTAGCTTGCTATACGGTATCAATCGCCACTCAAAACTCCAAGGCTGCTTGCAGCGCGTTTGGTAGCGTTTGATGCCGTCTGAGACCCAATCCTCATGCTTTTTACCAACGGCGATAACAGTGATCATATGGCAATTAAGCGCTCTTTGATACTGTTGGCGATGTTATCAAGTCGTTCGTCTGAAGTATCAACAGGGTAGTCGTGATGGAGTTGCAAGGTGTCGCGGTCATATAGCGGTACTAGGTGGATATGGGCGTGCGGTACGTCGAGACCTTCAACAACTACGCCGACGCGCAAGGGGTTAAGTTCGGCCTGGATAGCCTGGGCGATATTTTTGGCAGTTTGCCAGAGGTGAGCGTAAGTCTCGTTGTCGAGGTCCCAAATCAAATCAATTTGCTCTTTGGGTACCACTAACACATGCCCGTCGCTGAGCGGGTTGATATCAAGAAAGGCAATAACATCATCGTCTTCGTAAACTTTGCGGCAGGGAATTTCGCCTTTGATAATTTTGGTAAAAATTGAATCGTCCATGATTACTCCTTGTTTATCATAGTTTTTAGTTTATCAGACGCATAGTACAGCACGGAAGCCCCCTGCTTGACAGAAAAGGTCAACCCTAGATTCAAGAGACCTTTTATATCTTTATCGGCAGTTTGGCGAGAGATGGCGTTTAATTCTGCGTGCGAGGAGATGGTAGCGTAATGACTATCGTCGGATATTAGATAGTATATAATTTGTTTTTGCCGGTCATTAAGGTTTTTGATAGAGTGAAGTTTCTTGGTTATAGCGCTATTTTCTTCATCGGTTCTTTTAGTATAATCTCGAAATTCCTTGATTGCCTCCAGAACTTTTTCGGTGTGATAATTAAAAAAGTAGGTAAAATCATACGAATCTTGTTCGGCGTAAATATAAGCGTAGGCGTACTGCGCTGGCGCTCGCTTAATGACTGTAGAAATTGGAAAATAAGCTAGCGCCCAATAACCGTTTTTCAGCATATACCAATAAAACAAGCTGCGCGCTAAACGTCCATTGCCGTCAGTGAAGGGGTGCAGATACCCTAGCCAAAAATGCAGCATAGTTGCTTTGACTAACGGGTGGATAAACTTACCGTTATCGTTGGCATATTCTATCAAGCGATCAAGCTCATGCTCGACAAAACTTTGGTTTGGCGGTACATGGGCGACTTTTTCGTTGAACCAGACGACTATATTATCGCTGTCTTTGCGAAATCTACCTGAATCGGCGTCGGGAATCGTGTGGCGGGTTAGCTCTTGATGCAATTCTAAGAGTAAATTTTTCGATAGACTGCGTTCGACGAAATTTTCTTCGATTTTCGATAAAGTTCGATAGTTATTGAGAATCATCCAGTCGCTTTTGTTGCGCGGCTTGATGTTGTCGGCTATCATATGCTTAGCGTAGCGCCGAGAAGTGTCTGCACCTTCAAGCTGGCTTGATGCGATAGCCTCCTCGAGGATGCCTCTTGCGATATATTTTTGCCGTTCAGATCGGGTAGTAATTGCCGGCGTATTTGTTAAGAATTGTCCGCCAGCATACATATCGACAGTTCGCTGCGCTTCGTCAACTTTCTCTTGTCTAACCCAGCCGAAATGAGCGCCGTTTTTAGCGTGAATAGGCGTCGGCTGCGAGTTAAAACGCCTAACAGTGTGGGCTAGCTGCCACGACTCTGCTGGGGTAAGCTTAGGAATCGGATCAACAAAGCGCGCCTTATTCCAGTAAAGGTATTTTGATTCGTTGACTGCTTGCAAGTAAGGAGATGCGGCCGCGGATTCATTAAAATACATGTCGATTAGATTTAATCGGCGTTTCGTAGATATAGTAGGCTGTTCTCGGATGATTACAAAATCTTTTTCCATAATATGTATATATTTGACATCATAATGGTAGCATAATGTAAAAAATATGTAAAGTATATGTATGTAGTTTACATATTTTTAACATATTAGCAAAAATGAGCAGCGTAGGGTATAATTACCTATGCAAGGAGAGGTGGCCGAGTGGTTGAAGGCGCACGACTCGAAATCGTGTATGCGGCAACGTATCGCGGGTTCGAATCCCGCCCTCTCCGCCAAGAAATAGCATGAATTTTTATACCTATTATGCTCTTGGCAAAAAATTTTTGATTGACTGCTTGCGAACTTTAGATTTTTATTACGTTAGTGCTAGTAGTACTTGCGGGTTATTTGAATAGTGACGGGTGTAAGAATTACCTAGTATTCTGGTAATTTATCAATTAGCTCTAGCAGCTTTTCCCATGAGGCTCTGTCAGTGTGGTCATTATCAGCGGTAACGGCGTATATGCAAAGGTGATTCGTTTTATACTCCTTGATCTCGTCAGCAATTGCAAATAGTGCACGTTAGCTCCCCGGTTTATCGATATCTTTGTCTAGGTTGCTTAATATAGACAATGCCTCTTGGATTTTGCTGTCTGATGTTTCGTGAATCATTATATCTCGTACTGTAAAATGTCTATGGAAGCGAGCCAGTTTTTAGACATGGCTCAGGTCTTGCGTGCTCCTTTCTTTGTCTACAGACAGAAGGTGGGGTCGCGCTTATACACAACCTTACCCCTACGGTCTATGACCACATGACCGTGGCCTATCCCATCGGGTTTTTCTATCCCGCCATAGAATATGTCGCAGCCATCTCCTATTTTGTGATGTATTTCCATGTTGTCAACATACCCAATAATAGCAGCGTGGGTGGCGAACAGGATATCTCTCTGTCGCCTTGCCGACCTGAGAGCTGATTTTGACCGCTTAAGTGCAGTCTGGGCTTTGTCAGATCTCTCCACTGCTATCTCAAGCGCTCGTCCTGTTGCAAGACGTTTTACAGACGAAAGCCGTTTAGTGGCTTCTTTGTGCTCCTTGAGCGCTATTTTATAGCGCTTTTGAGCGTCTTTATAGCGCTTTTGAAATTCGTCCAGTTGAGACATGCTTTTTTCCTCTCTGTAAAGGAGCGAAGTCACAGCGGTTGCTGCAACTTCGCTATTTTACAACGTAAAGAGAATTTTGGCAATAGCTTGCTAAATAAAAAGCGAATACTACTTGCGGGCGAAGATTTCTTTGGCGCTGAGTTTGCGGTTGTATTCTAGGGCGCCGAAGCGGAAGATACGTACAGCGATAGCTATGACGATGATTGCTGCGGCGGCCAGAATAGCGATGCCTAGAGTTGCTTCGCCTAAGCCGAGGTTGCCGGCGGCGTTGCGCAGCATCAATGGTATTGGCGAGGTTAGCGGGAATAGCGACAAGAACTTCACTAGCGGTGCATCAGGCATTGATATGAACATTGTTACAGCATATAGCGGCCCGAACAGCAAAATCATTACTACACCGAAGAAGCTGTTGGCTTCTTTGGCGGTAGGTACAGCAGCGCCGATTGCTACTAGTAGGCCGGTGAACAGCATGAAGCTGCCAGCAAATGACAAGAAACCGATGGCGATACGCTGCGGATCGACCGGCAGGCTGCTGAGATCAACTGACGGTAGTTTAAGCTGGTCGTGAAAAATCAGATAGCCAATAAGCACTGGCGATACGACCAGCAAGCCTTGGATAATCGCCAGAATAATCAGCGAAATGATTTTACCAACTATCAGTGTGCGAGCTTCGATGGTGGTGAGTATCATCTCGATGACGCGATTTTCTTTTTCCTCGGTAGTACTGGTTAGCATTTGATTACCGAAGAATGTAATCAAGAAGTAAAATAGCATCAAGAATACTCCCGGCAAGATCATCTCTTGAATGCTATCGTGGACTTTGCCGTCGCGGTAAACGGTGCTGGTCGAGTTAACTTTGCCTTGGACAACTTTTCGAATAGCAGGATTGACATCTGACTGGACAGAGGCTGATAACAAACCATTAGCGAGGCTGCCGTAACGGCCGTTGTCAAAAATACCGACATCTTTACCATAGATTTCAATTGGCTGCTGATCGAGGTTTTTCGGGTAGTAGATATAGGCGTCAAGCTGGCCGTCTTTGACGCGATTGATGGCGGCTTGCTTGTCACTGGGTTTAACTTCTGCAGCCTTAGCGGCAGCGATTAGCGGCGGTTTGACTAAGTTGGATTCGTCGGTAATTGCCACGCTGAAGGATTGCTCTTTGAGCTTTTCGGCGGCGTCGTCGGTGGCTTTGTTTGATAGGAATAGGATGCCGAAAGTCGCTGCAAATACTAATGGAAAGCTAATTGCCAAAATCCAAAATGATTTTTTCTTGAGGGCGCGAACGATTTCGAAACGAATAACAGTTGATAAATTATGCATTTTGTTCCTCCTTGTTGTCGCGGCTGTAAACTTGGATAAAGATGTCGTCGAGCGATTTGCCGCCAAATTGTTTACGAACGCTGGCGACGGTGCCGTAAGCGCGCGCCGCGCCATCCTTCAGCAGTAATATGCGGTCGCATAGGCGCTCAACTTCTTCCATCTGGTGAGTAATCATGATGACGGTAGCGCCTTTAGCCTGGTGCTCTTCAATAATTTCCATTAGCAGGCGGCGATTGACTGGATCAAAGCCTTTGGTTGGCTCGTCGAGAATTAACAGCTCTGGGTCGTCGATGACGGTGATACCGAGCTGAACTTTTTGCTGCTGGCCGCCCGAGAGCTTATCGAGGCGAGTTTTGGCTTTGTCGAGCAGGTCAACGCGCTTCAAAAAATCAAGCGATTTTTGCCGGGCGTCGAGGCGGCTCATGCCTTTGAGCTGGCCGAAATAGGTCATGATGTCGATAACCGGCTCTTTTTTGTAAAGGCCGCGCTCTTCTGGCAAATAGCCGAGTTTGATGCCGCTTGATACCGAATAAGGCTTGCCGCCGACTAGCAGTTCGCCAGCAGTTGGCTGATAGATGCCGAGTAGGGCGCGAATGGTGGTAGTTTTGCCCGAGCCGTTACTGCCGAGAAAACCAAATGTTTCGCCGCGCTTGACCTCAAAACTTAAGTCTTTGATGACTTCGGTCTTGCCGAATTGCATCTTAAAATGAGTAATAGAAATAATAGGTTCCATGTTCTCCATGATAGCACGGACAAAACCAGTTGTGAAAATTACTAGCAAAAACGCTTGAAAAATCCATATTTAGCGTTTATGCTTGGTATACAGACGCTATATGTATAGTGTTTAGTAAAATAGACAAATATGCAAATAAATTGCGCAAAGCAGACCCAGATGGTCTAGCTAGTTTTTTTGCGCTCAAAAATAGCAGCTAAAAATAAGAAAGGAAACGATGGCAGATATTACAGTTGTGAAACGCGACGGCAGCCAGCAGCCGTTTGATTCTAACAAAATTAATTTAACTCTGCTGGCAGCTAGTGAAGGCTTGCCAGGCCAAATTGCGAAGGTAGCGCAAATAGCGGCCGAATTGCAGTTGACACTGTTTGACGGCATTACTACCGAGCAACTTGATGAAGGGCTTATCCAGACGGCAGTCCAAAATGTCAAAGACGACCCGGATTTCGATACGATTGCGGCGCGGTTGCTGCTGCGAACTATCTACCAGCAAGTGCTCGGCGATTATACTAACGAAATCGAGCTTAAAAAGCTACACGCGCAAAAGTTCCCAACCTACATTCGTCAGGCGGTCAAAGACGGTTTGCTTGATAAGCGAATGGCTGATTCGCAGCTATTTAACCTCAAGAAGCTGGCGGTGGCACTCGATCCGAGCAAGGATTCGCTCAGTAAGTATCTCGGCGTAGTGACCAATCGCAATCGTTACGCGCTGCGGCGTCAAAGCGGTGATCCGATCGAGGTACCGCAATTCACTAATATGCGTATTGCTATGGGTTTGAGTTTTAACGAAACCAATCCGACTGAGGCAGCGATAAATTTTTACCGCCACATGGCTAATCTGGAATACAGTCCGGGCGGCAGTACGCGTGTTAATGCTGGCGGTTCGTTTCCGCAGTTGAGCAATTGTTTTGTCATGGAGGTTCAAGACGATATGACTTCGATAGCCAAAAGTATTCGCGACACTATGTTCATCGCTAAAGGTACTGGTGGTATCGGCATTAGCATGAATAAATTGCGTGCTGCTGGTAGTCCTGTCAAAACCACCAATACCGAGTCAACCGGTCCAATTCCATTCATGAAAATGATCGATACGGCGCTATTTGCAGTATCGCGCAAGGGTAAGAAAGCGGGTGCAGCAGCGGCGTATATGGAGAACTGGCACCTTAATTTTTCGCAATTCCTTGATTTGCGCCAGAATTCGGGCGATCCGTACTTGCGGACGCGATTTCTAGATACGGCGGTGTTTATTTCGGATGAGTTTATGAAGCGCGTCCAAGACGAGCAGGATTGGTATTTGTTTGATCCGGCTGAAGTCAGCGACTTAAACGAACTATACGGTGAAGCATTTAGCCGACGCTACCAGGAATATATCAAGCTAGCAGAAGCTGGCAAAATTAACCGATTTGAAGTCGTGCCAGCCCGCCAACAATTCCGCCAGATTCTCAGTAGTTTGCAAGCGACTGGACACCCTTGGCTAACCTGGAAGGATGCCATCAATTTGCGGGCGCTCAACAATAACACCGGGACAATCCACCTCAGCAATTTGTGCACCGAAATAACTTTGCCCGAGGACGAAAATAATATTGCGACCTGTAATCTGGTTAGTATGAATTTGTCGGCTTTTCTCAATGCTGATAAGACTTGGGATTGGGATCGTTTGGCAGTATCAGTGCGCTCCGCCACGCGCCAGTTAGATAACTTGATTGATATCACGAACACGCCAGTTACCGAAGCTATGCATAGCAATGAGCAGAATCGGGCGCTGGGGCTCGGCTATATGGGGTTATCGGATGTTTTGGAGAAGCTAGAGATTAGTTACGAAAGCGAGGCTGCCTACGATCTGGTTGACCAGCTAACTGAATTTATCAGCTACCATGCCATTGATGAATCGACTAACCTAGCAGCTGAGCGCGGCAGCTATCCGAACTTTGCTGGCAGCGGCTGGAGCAAGGGCTTACTGCCTATCGATACTGTTGATAAACTTACAACAGAGCGCGGCGTTAAGGTAAAAATTGATAGTAAATCGCGCCTGGACTGGGAAGCGCTGCGTCAAAAAGTCAAAAAAGGTATGCGTAACGCAACCTTGATGGCGATCGCGCCGACAGCTAATATTTCGCATGTGGCAGGTACGACGCCAGGACTTGATCCGCAGTTTAGCCAAATTTTTAGCCGCAGTACGCTCAACGGCAAATTCCTAGAGGTTAACGCTAATTTGGTACGTAAACTCAAACAACTTAATCTGTGGGAATCTCTCAAAGACGACTTGTTGGCGAATCAGGGCGATATTCAAGGTTTCGAGCAAATTCCGCAAGCAGTCCGCGATGTCTACAAAACTAGTTTTCAGCTGAGTCCATACGCCTTTATCGAGGTGGCGGCGCGAGCGCAAAAATGGGTTGACCAGGCGATTAGCCGCAATATGTACCTAGAATCACGCGATATTGATGAATATATCGAAATCTATTCAGAAGCATGGCGTCGCGGTTTGAAAACGACGTATTATCTGCATGTCAAGCCGCGCCACCAATCCGAGCAAACCACCGTCACGTCGCAATCAGTACAGAAAGTTCGTACCGACAGTGCTAAAAGGGTAAGCGGTTTCGGCTTTGCTCGACGCAAACAATCATAAACGTTGCTAAAATCACAATAATAAGGAGGAAAATATGACGCAAACAACACAACCACAAGGTATTTTGGGATCAGGCCTGCGCGACGGTCTGCAGCTCAAACCAGTTCGCTACCAGTGGGCGATGGATTTGTATAATCAGGCAGTTGCTAACACTTGGTTCCCGAATGAAGTACAACTAGTGCAAGATTTGGCGGCGTTCGAGAAGCTGACCGACGACGAAAAACACGCGTTGAAGACGGTAATCAGTTATCTGAACCCAAACGAATTGCTTATCAATAAGTCGTTAGCTTTTGGTATTTATCCATACGTCAATGCCGCCGAGGCGCACTTGTATCTATCGAAACAGATGTGGGAAGAAGCTAACCACTTTATGACCTTTGAATACATTATCGAAACGTTTCCGTTTGATCGCCAAGAAATTTACGCAGCAGGCTACGGTAAGAAAAGCCTGAAAGATAAGTCTGACTTCCAGACCAAGTACGTCGGACGCATGCTGAATGATAAGCTGGATGTTACTACTACCGAGGGCAAGAAAGATTTTGTGCGTAATCTGGTAGCTTATAATATTGTACTCGAAGGCATTTGGTTTTATAGCGGTTTTATGGTTGGCATGAGTTTTCGCCGGCGTAATTTGCTGCGCAATGTCGGCAGTTTGCTAGATTGGATTACCAAGGATGAAAATCTGCATTTAACTTTCGGTATTAACCTGCTGTTGACAATTCTTGACGAGAACCCAGATTTGCAGACGCAAGAATTCGCCGACGAGATTCGCGATCTGATTTTGCAGGCGGTGGCGCTTGAAGAGGCTTACAACAAAGACATGCTGCCAAAGGGTATCTTGGGCTTGAATGCGGATTATGTGAACCAGTATGTCAAGTTTATGACCGACCGCCGTTTAGAAGAATTAGGCTTCGAGAAAGAATACAATGTAGCTAATCCAGCCAAGTGGATGGCGGCGGCCAACGATACGCTTGAATTAGTCAATTTCTTCGAAAGCACCAATACGAACTATGAGGTTAACACCGTAAAGTAACAGTTTTAGCAATTGAATAAGCGGTCTATTAGCCTATAATGAATATAAGTAAAGGGGGAAATAATGAATCCATCAGCGATAATTAACGACGACATGACGCTTGAGGAAAAACTCGAGGCGATTGAACGCGAGATAGCCAAAGCACAGGCTGAAGCCGATCAAAAAGCTGAAGCTGACGGCCTACCATCAGCGCCAATTGATCCGGCAACACTAACTATGTGCGAGGGCTGCCAATAGACACGCTACATATAGCGTACTCTAAGCGGTTATGCTATAATAAGGGCCCATGAAAGAGCAATCATACATGGGTAAACAGACAAAATATATCTTCGTAACTGGCGGCGTTCTCTCGGGAGTAGGGAAGGGAATTACCGCCGCCAGCATCGGCGCGGTATTACAAGCCAAGGGTATCAAAGTCTCAATTCAGAAATGCGACCCGTATCTCAATGTGGATGCGGGTTTGCTTAACCCGGCAGAGCACGGCGAATGCTTCGTGACGCGTGATGGTGCTGAAACCGACCTTGATCTCGGCCATTACGAGCGGTTTCTAGATATAGAGTTGACGCAGAAAAACGCCACGCTGGCGGGACGCTTATTATCAGAGCTGATTGCCGATGAACGCGCCGGTAAGTTTCACGGCAAAACTGTCCAGCTAATCCCGCACTTAACGCACGCCATTCAAGAGTCAATCATTGCGGCTGGCGAAGGCAGCGATGTGCACATCGTAGAAATCGGCGGTACAGTGGGCGATTATGAGGGGTTAAGCTTCATCGAGGCGATCCGCGAATTTGCTCACAAAATCGGTAAGGAACGCTGCTTATACGCGCATGTGGTTTATGTGCCGTTTATTGATACCAGTAAAGAGTTCAAGAGCAAGCCAGCACAAAATGCCTTAAACGATTTGCGCGGTTTCGGTATCGTGCCAGAGATTGTGGTTGTCCGCAGCGACGAGCCAGCGCCTGAGTCGGTTGCTCAAAAAATTGCTTTGTACGGCGGCGTTGACTTGCCGGGGGTGCTGATGCTGCCAAATCTCGATACCGTATTTATGATTCCCGAGCGGATAGCCGCTAGCCCGCTGATGACCATTCTCGATAAGTTCACTGGTAATTTTGCTCAGCCGAATCTCGCGAAATGGCAAGCGTTAACTCAACTGCAAAGCAAAAAGCCAACTGATATCGTGACTGTCGGTTTAGTCGCTAAATATATGGAAAACAAAGATACTTATCTGTCGGTGACCGAGGCGCTCAAGAGTGCGGCTTGGCATGAAAATGTTGGTCTGCATATCAAGTGGCTCAATGCCGAAACAGTTACCGAGCGCGATTTCGAGACGGTTGATGCTCTACTGGTGCCAGGCGGCTTTGGCCCGCGCGGGATTGAAGGCAAGATTGCGGCAGCGCAGTATGCGCTTGAGCGCGATGTGCCGTATTTGGGGATTTGCTTAGGTTTGCAGACAGCGGTAATTGCGGCGGCGCGGCGAGCCGGGCTCGACGATGCTAACAGCACGGAGTTTGACGATGCTACGACGCATGATGTGGTGTATATTATGCCTGGCCAAGAAGGCAAAGAGTCGACTGGCGGTACGTTGCGGCTGGGCAATTATCCGGCAGTATTCACGCCAGGGTCGCTTGCTTCCAAAGTATATCAGTCGGATCACACCGAGGAGCGCCACCGCCACCGATATGAGGTGAACCAGCAGTTTCTAGATGAGATTGCTCGTGGCGGCGTGGCGGTGTCGGGCTTGTCGCCAGACGGGCGGCTAGTCGAATTTGTCGAGGCGCCAAATTGCCGCTATTTTGTCGCAACGCAAGCGCACCCTGAGTTTCGTTCGCGGCCAATGCGGCCGCATCCGCTGTTTGCTGGACTGATTAGAGTGGCTGTATCTTGACAAATTATACTAGTTATGCTAATATGAGAATATGGCAGAAGAAGAAAAACAAAAAGTAGAAGATTTCGAGCCAGCTTATGACGAGAGCAGCGACGATACAGCGATGTTGCGAGCGGTGCTGCAATCGGATCATGCTCGTAATATTACGCCAGTATCGGTGTATCGCCAGCCAGATTTTGACGGCACGGAAGATTAACTGTAGTAAAAAGTGTTATAATATGGTCTATGATTGATTGTGTTATTACACTGAAGAAAATAATTGACAAACTGTATCAGCAGCAGGTTGATGTACAGTTAACGCGCCCCGACCCAAAGTTTGGCGACTTTGCGACGAATGCGGCGCTGCAGTTGGCGAAGCCGCTGGGTAAAAACCCGCGCGAAATTGCCGAAGCGATTGCTGAGGAGCTGCGCGGCCGCCAGGAGTTTAGCGAGGTCAATGTAGCTGGGCCGGGTTTCATCAACATAACGTTAAGCGACCAAGCGGTGCTGGAATCGTTGAAAGTGCGGCCGGCGACTAATCGTGCAGGAAAAACAGTGGTTATTGAGACTAATTGTCCGAATCCGTTTAAAGCCATGCATATTGGCCATGCTTTGAATGCGATTTTGGCGGATACTATGGCGAATTTGCTGGCGGTGGATGGTGCATCGGTACACCGAGTGAGTTACCACGGCGACGTCGGCACGCATGTCGGCAAGAGTATGTGGGCGATTTTGCGCGAAATTGACGGCGATGCCAGCAAATTAGATGCTATTCCGGCTGATAAGCGCAACGAGTTTATGAGCCGTATGTATGTTGAAGGCGCACGGGCAGCTAAAGAATCACCAGAGGCACGAGTAGAGATTGATGAGCTAGCCAAGCAGTCATTTGTGCTGGACGATCCGCTGTACAAGCAAGTGTATGAGATTTGTAAAGCCTGGAGCTTTGATGAAATTGATGCTAATGTGGCGCGGCTGGGCAATGTGCCGATTGAGCGGCGTTATGTTGAGAGCGAGACTGAAGTGCCAGGCAAGGCCTTGATCAAAGCAAAAACCCCAGAGGTCTTTACTAAGTCCGATGGTGCGTATATCTTCAAAGGTAGTCAGTATGGTGCGTTTGATAATGTATTTATCGGTTCGCACGGCAACGGGTTGTACGGCGCGCACGATATGGGGTTGATTCAGCTGAAGCATCAAGATTATCCAAACTTGGACTTGTCGATTACGGTCAACGGCGAAGAGCAGGCGGCGTATTTCCGCGGGGTGATCGCGGCTAGTGAACTCGCAATTCCAGAATTGAAAGGTAAATTGTTTAATTATGCGACTGGCCTGGTCAAGCTAACGACTGGTAAGATGAGCTCGCGTACTGGTGAGGTGATTACTATCGATTGGCTATTTAACGAGTTTAAAAAGGCTATCACCCAAGCTGGCGGTGAGCCAACCGAAGAGGTGGTGGCGGGCGCATTGCGCTATCAATTCTTGAAAGTGAAAATCGGCAGCGACGTAGTATTTGACATCAATGACGCGGTTAGCTTGACTGGTAACACTGGTAGCTACCTGCAATACGCGCACGCTCGGGCGCGGGGTATTTTGGCAAAATCTGAGCAAGTAGTTGCTTTCCCGACGGAATTGTTCGACGAAGATCGGCTATTGGTCAGGAAATTGAGTGAATATACGGGGGCGGTTAACCGCGCTACTGAGAGTTTGGAGCCGCATCATATTTGCACTTACCTGTTTGAACTGGCGCAGGAGTTCAACCGCTATTACGAGAAAAATCAAGTTGTCGGCAGCGATAAAGAAGCGCACCGTGTTGGTTTGGTGGCGGTGTATGCTGATATATTGGAAGCGGGGCTGACGATTTTGGGAATTACGGCGCCGGAGCGCTTGTAAAATCATTTGCAGAATAACTTACTAGGTAGTAGATTCGCACGGTAGTAAATTAAAGTCTGCAATAACTATATGATATTATTAATGGTACAATTTACGTGAATACTGTTGTTGAAAGGAGTTTTTATGGTAACAAAACCTACTGAGTCGAAAAAGTCGACTGCCAAGAATGTTAAAACGGCAAAAACTACTGCCGATAAACCAGCTAAAAAGTCGGTTGCCAGCAGTGCCAAAGCTGTTGTGAAGGCGGTGTCTGCTAAGGATAAAAAGGTCGTGCGCGAGGTAATCAAAGATAGCCATATGGGTGGATTTGTCAATTTTATTCGCGAACAAGGTGTAGTTGGTATGGCTGTCGGTTTGGCGATTGGTACGGCGGCTGGCGACACAGTTAAGAAAATGGTGACGGCATTTATCGACCCGCTGGTGCAGCTGATTGTTGGCTCGCAAAAGGGGTTGCAGTCAGCATCATTTACGTTGGAAATTGCTGGCCGCAAGGGAGAATTTCTGTACGGGGCGTTTATTAGCTCGTTGATCACATTACTGGCGGTGGCGTTTGTGGTATATGCAATTGTACAACTTTTCAAACTCGATAAATTAGATAAGAAAAAAGATTAATTGGGCTTTGAAAAACATATCCGCCGGACAAGTACGGCGGATTTTATGCAAGGCGATTTATGCCGGGACAAGATGTGTCAATAAACTAGGAGATAAGCGTACCGACTGGCTGGCCGCTGCTAGCTCGGGCGATATTACCGTCGGTGAGAAGGTCGCAGATGATAACTGGGATGTGTTCGTCCATAGCCAGGCCGATGGCAGCTTTGTCCATGACGGTGATATCAGGGTTGGTTAGAGCGTCGTGATAGCTGAGCTTATCAAATTTGGTGGCGTCAGGGAATTTGGTAGGATCTTTATCGTACACGCCATCAACTTTCGTTGTTTTAATCACAACATCACATTGCATTTCTAAAGCTAGGTTCAGGGCGGCAGTGTCGGTGGTCAGGAAGGGCCGGCCAGTGCCACAGGCAACGATGACCACCCGGCCTTTTTGAATGTGGCTGAGCGCCCGGCGAAAGGTGTAGTGGTCGATAAATTGATTAATTTCTACAGTGGACAGGGCGCGGGTTGGCAAGCCAGCGTCGTTGAAGACATCAGCCAGGGCGATGGCGTTCATCAGGGTAGAGAGCATGCCGATATTATGGGCCGAGACAGGTTGAATGCCGTGACCGATGATTTGGTTGCCGCGGACGTAATTGCCGCCGCCAACCATGATGACGACTTCGGCGCCAGTTTTTAGCGCTGGTTTGATTTGTTCGGCGATCCAGCGGGCGCGAGCGGGGTCGAAGCCGCTGGCGAACTCGCCCTGAAGCTGCTCGCCGGATAGTTTGAGGAGAATGCGTTTAGCCATGAGCTTAGTATAACATGGCGCGCTTAGAAAATAACACTGCGCAAAGCGCGGCTATAGGTTAGCCAGACTAGATGCTAATCTGTTAATAATTATTATAAAATAATATCGACATACAATAAATAATGTGATATTATTGCTCAGCGGCTGGACGGAAAGCGGTTTGCTAGACGACTAGCCCTGAGCAGCGTAGCTCTGCATAACGAGCTTTCTTTGGGAAGCTAGCGCTTTAAAATGGAAGAATCTGGTTCAGTATAACGCAGGTTATCGCCCTGGTCAGACTAGCGGTCTCGAGATGTCGAGGCTGGCAGTCTGGCTGGGTGCGATACCTGGCTGGAAGGCGGCTTTACGTGTGCTGTAATGACAGTTTTGGGGCTTCCAAAACGCTTTACAGAGGAACACACGCTCACCTTGAAGGAGGTGAAATGAAAGTCGTAAACCTCACCCCGCATGAGGTGAAGGTCTTCGATGACAACGATGTTGTCATTAAGACCTACTCGAGTGCGGGGCTGGCACGGGCCAGCCAGGTCGACACCCCTGTCGACAACGTCGACGGGGTGCTGGTGGTCAGTACCTCCTACGGAGAGGTCACTGGTCTGCCCGAGCCGACCGAGGGAGTGGTGTACATCGTGAGCATCATCACGTTGAACGCCGCCAAGGCCCACGGTCGTACGACGAAGGACCTGCTCGTTACGAGCGATCCCGTCTATGACGACGAGGGCCGTGTCATCGGTTGCCGCGCATTTGCGCGGGTTCGGTGACCCTTCGGTATTAACTGAACCGGCAGTAACCCGGGAAAAACGATTTGAGTAGGCTTCGTCCGAAAAATTCGTTCGCTCTGGAGAGAGCTAAAGGTGTTGAATACGTGTGAAGTGTCTCGCCACCTATAATCACGTATCGCTACCATCTCTTCCCGCTAACTCGGGGTCCTTTCCGTGCAGCACTGGCGAGTTAGCGCCGCGCTGCCTTATCTGGTTCCCCCCGCGCCAGTAAAATGCGGGGGATTAATCCTTGAAAGTTTATTATCTTCGACCGATTCGGCCGGCGGTAACGAGCAGTCAAGGCTCGAGAGACAGGAGAATATAACTTACAATGAGCCCAAAGAGGCTAAATCCATAAAGCCGCGTCACGCCAGAATTGCTGGGTGACGTTAGCGGCTTTCAGCAAGAGTTTGCGCGTGTGGCTTATGGAAAATATAGAGCCGCGGCCGGATGATAGGAAAATTGTTCGTACTGAAGAGACAGAATATTCGTTCGATAGTGGTCTAGTTCACATTGATGACAGCAATCAAGAACAAGTTTTTTATGCAGTGAGAAAGGGTCGTTCAGGCTACTCGCAGTTGATTCCTAGAGAAGACGTCACAGAAGAGTATATCCAAATAACAAGTGATGTAACAGTGGTTGTGAAGCTAAAAGGTGTTGGCGGTCGCGATCCTAAAAATCTTTTCTGGGAGGTAGCAACCGCGCATGTTGGCGGTGCAGGCGGCGGAGAGCCGGGAGATCCGTCGTTAGTTACTCCTGAACAAAGAGCGGAAGCTGAAAGGTTATGGCTTGATAAAGCGATTATTGTGGATGGCAGAGAAGGCGGTATGGACGAGAGACACCCAATATTGCATAGCCGCGAGGAGTATTTGGGGTGGTTAGCTGCTCGCTATGCGTGGTTGGATAGTAACCTCCGGCGTCAGCGGCGGTAGTTTTTGGTGTGGAGGCAAAGAGGGGATCGACTGTTTCACGCTAGTGCTTAATATTATTATGGTAGTAATTGCAAGAATGTGTTATAATACCGGCGAGGGGCTGGGGCGATGCCGCCGGTCTCTGGCGCACTTTAATATAGACGTAGAATCGAGCCCTCTTTGATGCTGCGAAACGAAGTTTTCACGGCGCCGAAGAGGGCTCGGTACGGTATCGAGCTCCAAGATCGCCCCGGAATGGGGCAGAAAGGGGGCCGAGATGGCCGAGGAACTCAAGGAACTCAAGGAACTCAAAGAATTTGAGGAGGCCCCCCTTGTGGGGAGGTACTTGAATATTTTCCCAACCCAACACCTTCAGGTGCTGGGTTGGGCCTTTTCTCATCGAAAGGGCGCGCGCCTTTCCGATGTCCGTGCGTTTCTGTCAATGGAGTCCCTCGAGAGTGGGGGTTCCATCGGCGTTGAGATCGTTTTTTTGGGGACGACAGGTGCCCCCCAGGAGATTATCTATCGAGCCAGCACCGTAACTTCAGTTACGGTGACCAGGCGTCCGAGGGATGCCTGGCAGCTCGTAGAGATTCTCTACGAGAAGCTTCCGCTCAAGTCCCAGCGGTAGTCCCTCCCACCCCACCCCGGCGGGGGTTGCCTGGCCTTGCTTGGCTGCAACTCTCGCCGGGGCGGCAGACCCCTCCTCGCGCCAGGAGGGGTATTTCATTAGGTAATCTTATTGACTTTTTATCACGTTTATGCTAAAATAAAAAGATGGAGAGAACAAAACTTACACCCAAGGATATTCAACCAAATATCCATCGGCCGCGTTCGTTAGCAGCACTAGATAAGGGCGAACGCCAAATAATTCCAGAGAGAGACTGCAACGAGGTATATAACTATAAGCTGCCGGCCGAAATTATAGAGCGGGCAAACCTGGGCTTTGACCTGGACGAGCTGCCAGAGTATATAGGCCTCAAAGGAGGCGCGGCGCGTCAGGTGCTCGAGGCGCTAGTTGACGATAGCCGCGAACTGACGCCGCCGCGCGATGTTGACTTGGTGGTTCTCGAAGAAAAACTTGAAGGTAGCGATAGCGATGATGTCGATGGAACCATCTACGATTTGTCGTGCCGTTTTTCGCCACGCGATACGATGCATGGTTACGGGGCAGAGCGGATTGGTTCGGTCAATGAGCATATAGAGGAATGCGATTTCACAATTAATCAAGTCCTCGTTTGTAAAGGCCCTAACGGCTGGGAGCTGAAAGCGACCACGCAGGCAGTGCTAGATACAGCCGAGCATATTATCCGGCCGACGGTTTATGAGCATAACGAGCATCATCAACTTGGTAACAAATTAGCGCTCAAGGCGGTGCGGCTGCTTTCAGAGATGCAAGTTCGTGGTGTTGATGATGCGCGCATTGAAGGCGTGAGTCTGCCGCACGAGCTGTACGGTGACCCGACGGACGATTATTTCATGCAGGCATTGCAGCTGGATAAAGCGTTGGAATCTGGTGTAGATACCGAGGTAGCCGAGCGTTATGCGGCGAATCTTAAGAGTTTAGATATGATGCCATATGGTATTGAGTATGAGCATGGCGACGCGGTGTCATTGTACGAAGCATTGATAGAAGAGGCAAATTTTAATCCGTCGGAAGGCGCTTATGAATTTGTCCGAATGAGCAGAGAGAGGCGCTTGAGCCTTGGCGGGGTAGCGCGATTCGGCGATGAAGTCGAGGAGTTGCTACAGCAAGTGCCAGACCGCTATGCTAGCGATTACTACGACGCCAAAAAGTAGTATACTAGGTATATGAAAGCGAGTTTCAAGCCGAAAAAAATTCTGTGGATGGATCTGGAGATGACTGGGCTAGATCCAGTGCGTGATGAGATTTTGGAAGTGGCGGCGATTGCGACGGATTGGGATTTTACAGAAATTGCGACCTATGAAGGGGTTGTGCGGCATGAGCCGGCGAAATTGAAGCGGCTACTTGACCGCAATGCTAGCTTTTGGAATGAACATCTGGAGGCGCGGCGCGGTTTGGAGGAACAAAACACATCGGGCAAGCCGCTAGCTGAGGTGGAGCGTGAGCTGCTTACGTTTTGCGATGAATATTTTGCGGATGAATCACGGATTTTGCTGGGCGGCAACTCAATTCATCAAGATCGACGGTTTATCGATCAGTGGTGGCCGCTGTTGTCAAAAAGACTACACTATCGAATGCTGGATGTCAGCGCTTGGAAAGTGGTGTTTGAGGGCAAATACGGCAAGAAGTTTGCCAAGCCAGAGGATCATCGGGCGCTGGAAGACATCCGCGGCAGCATCATGGAGCTGAAGTATTATTTAAAAAAGGTGAAAGCGTGACAGATAAAATATGGCATGATATCAGCGAGGATTCGCTAGAAGTACGGCAAAGTTTAATTGAAAAATTAAACTTATCGGAGTTGCAGCGGCGGATTTTGATTGAGAACCGTTGGCTGCCGCAAGCGGTCGAAGGCGGCGATTGGCTACTGATTAAGGCGGAAATCCCGAGCATTGAACGCCGCAATGTCCATTGGCAAGGGTTGACGATTTTGCTCAGCAAAAACAAAGTTATCACCTTGCACCGCGACGAATTAGATAGCGAGGTTGCCGAGCGGATTGAAGCGTACCGGCCAGGCGCTCTGTCGCCGTCGCTAATCGCAGCAACGATGATTCAATTTACAGTCGAGCAGTATATGCCGATTCTTAATTCAATTGACGACGTAACCGATCAATTAGAAGATACAATGATTCGCGATCCGGGTAAGCATCAGTTGCAGCAGCTTTTTGTGTATAAGCGCCAATTGGCGGATTTGCGCAAAGTGATTTTGCCGCTGATGAATATGCTAAATGGTTTGAGTAATGGTCGGTATAGCATTTTCGACGAAAAGTGCGCGATTTATGCGCGCGACAGCTATGATTACGCTTGGCGAGTGCACGAGCTGATCGATACGATGCGCGATCTGCTAACTAGCGCCCTCGATATGTATCTGTCGGTGGTGTCCAACAGAATGAACGATGTGATGAAGCGCTTGACGATTGTAACGACGATATTTATGCCGATGTCGTTTTTGACGGGTCTGGCAGGCATGAATTTTTCGCAGCTGCCGTTTCATAGCGATGTAATGTTTTGGATAACGATAGCGCTGCTGGTCGTTTTGCCGATATTGATGCTGGTATACTTTATACGGAGCAAATGGCTATGACGCACCAGCAGTTTGAAGAGTTTTTGCTAAGTTTGCCAGGCGCCTGGTTGGACTATCCGTTTGGCGATAAGGTGGCTGTCTATAAAATCGGTCGTAAAGATGCTGGTCAAAGCGAAAAAATGTTCGCGTTGATAGCCGAGGGTTCAAAGCCGTTGCGGATTAGCTTGAAATGTGATCCGCAATTGTCGTTAAAGTTACAACAAAAATACGAGTCGGTCCAGCCAGGCTTTCATCTCAACAAGAAGCACTGGATTACGGTGATTTGCAGCGGCCAGCTCAGCGACGAAGAACTTTTTGATCTGGCGCGGTTAAGTTATCGGCTGGTGACGGAATAGCTGCTACTGCTTGGTTGAAGCGAAGTCGTGGTAAGCTTTGAGAATAACATTGATATTATTAATGGATTCGTCGCAGAACGAGCGGATTGATTTGGAGTCGCTAACCTTTTTAAGCTTGTTGAGTTGCGACTTTAAAATGGTTAATTCGTAAGTCATGGCGGTGGCGTAGCTGCTGTCAAGCTTGCCTTTTTGGTAGGAATCGTTGAGCTTTTTCTGCAGGGCTTCTAGGTAGTTTTTTTCGGTACTAGAGGATTTTTTCTGGATTTTGCGCTCTTTGATGATGGCGTCTAGCCGGGTCTGCATGGTCGTCAGGGTGCTGTTGAGCGCAGTGTTGGCCTCGGCAATTTCAGTCTGTGTCAGTCGGCCTTCGTTTTCATCGACGACTTTGTTCAGTGTATCAGTGCGGTCGCGGATCGGCTGGATTAGACTGTTGGCATCAGATGCGCCAGGGTTGATGATTAGAATCAAAATGATGATAACGCTAGCAATAACAGTGCCAATGAGCGCAAATATAGCGATTCGATTGATGGTGTGCTGTTCTTGCGGAGCGATGCGGTTAAGGTAGTCAACAGTATTATAATCATCATCCGAGCTGCTGGCGTAAACTGGGAAAGTGCTTAGCGGCTGCGGTCCTGTGTCGTACGATGGCGCGGTTTGGTTAATTTGCGGTAGTTGATCAGACTGATTAGTTGCCAGGCTAGATGTTTGCTGCGGGTATGCCAGCGGCTGCGGCTGGGCGGCTTGGCTATTGTAATACAGATTAGGCGCCGTTTGCTGCTGCGGTGTTTGCTGGCCGTAGACCTGATTGTACGGTGCAGTTGGCTGCTGCGGGTTTTCTGGCGGTAAATTATTAGCAGAACCCTGCGAATACGGTTGTTGCGGATTGGTGTACGGGTCCTGATTCATATCTATATTTAACCACAACCGATAACAGAGGTAAAGAGTGATATACTAAAATGTATGGATGCCAAGGAGGAAATTCGCTCGCGGCTCAATATCGAAGATGTGATTGGCGAATATGTTGAGCTAAAGCGGGCAGGGCGCAGCTATAAGGGGTTAAGTCCGTTTACTGGCGAGAAAACGCCTAGCTTTTTCGTAAGTCCTGAAAAAAATATTTGGCATGATTTCTCGAGCAACAAAGGCGGCGATGTCTTCGCTTTTGTAATGGAGGCCGAGGGGATGGATTTTCGCCAGGCGATGGAATTTTTGGCGCGCAAAGCTGGGGTTGATCTCAGCGAATATCAATCGGCTGGTGCCAAGAAGCGCAGCGCCTACAAAAAGCGACTGTTGGCAGCCAATGAGCTAGCGGCACGATATTTCCAACAGAGTTTATTGCGTAGCCAGCAGGCGATTGAATATGTTTTTAAGCAGCGAGGATTGTCGCGGCAAACTGTCCAAGATTTTCAGATTGGTTATGCGCCGGATAGCGGCACGGCGTTGCTGGCGGCGCTCGAAAAAAGAGGTTTTACTAAGCGAGAGATCAACGATGCGGGGCTATTAAACCGCTATGGCAAAGATTTGTTTCGCGGTCGAATGATGATTCCGTTGATGGATCAGGGCGGGCAAGTGATTGGCTTTACCGGGCGGATTATTGGTAATGTGCCGAATGCGCCAAAATATCTGAATACGCCGCAGACATTACTATATGATAAGGGTCGTCATATTTTCGCGTTGAGCCAAGCCAAGGAGGCGATCCGTAAAAGTGGCTTCGTAGTGATGGTTGAGGGAAACTTGGATGTGGTTAGTAGCCACCAAGCGGGCGTAGCGCAAACAGTAGCAACTGCTGGCACGTCGATGACCGAGAATCACCTCAAGGCGGTCAAACGGCTGACTGGCGATGTGCGGCTTTGCTATGACGGCGATCAGGCTGGCGTAGCGGCGACCGAGCGGGCAATTGAGCTGGCCTCGCATGAGGGCGTTGAGCTAACAATTATTTCGTTGCCAGATGGCGCTAAAGACCCGGACGAGCTGATTAAATCAAGTGTTCAGGCGTGGCGCGAAGCGATAACTCGCAACGAGCCAGCTGTCGAATGGGTGTTGCGCCAGCATGCCGGGCGCTGCGATTTGGATACAGCGGTTGGCCGGCGAACTTTTACTACGGCAGCACTGCGAGTAGTGCACGGGCTAGCTGACCCCGTCGAGCGCGAATACTATATCAAGCGGATAGCTACTATGTCGCATACCAGCGAGGAGGCGGTTCGCCAAAAATTAGCTGGTGAGCCAGTTAAGAAACAAACCTTCAAACCTGTTGTTGCAAATACATCGATTATTAAGAACGAGCAGGCGGTGCTAGAGGATGATATTTTGGCTTTGGCGCTTTATGATGCTAGATGCTTGGAAGAATTGCGCCGCGCCGGCCGCCAGCAGTGGAGTAGTTTCGAGCGAGAGTTATTAGCGACGGTACTCCTCGAAGAAGACGATCCGCAAAATCGCCCTAAAAAGTTGCAAAAAGCTGATATTTATGTAAAAATGGTATCATTGCGCGCTGAGGAGCGTTATGCAGCATGGGATAGCGGCGATCGCTATGTCGCGATGTGCCAACTGCTGCGGGATAAAGAGGATAAACATAACAAACAAACTCAACAAGAATTATTAGCTAAGTTACGCGACGCTGAAGCTGCTGGCGATGAGGCAGCGGCTAGAGAGTTGCGTGCGGCACTCAATAATATAATCAAGGAGAAAGCTCGTGACAAACGACGACCAAGCGCAGAAGCCATCTGACGACAATATACAAGACCAGGATATCAATGAGCCTGATATCAACGATTTGATGGACGAAGATACTCCTGAAGATGTACTCAACGCTAATCAATATTTCGACGATATTTCGGACGACTCGGTGCGGCTGCATTTGCGCGAGATTGGCAAAATCCCGCTGCTGAGTGCCGAGGAAGAACTAGAATTGGCAAAACGTGTCAAAGAAGGCGACAAAAAAGCCAAAGATAAAATGGCCGAAGCAAATATGCGTCTGGTGGTATCGATCGCTAAGCGGTATTCGGGCCGCGGTTTAGACTTCTTGGATTTGATTCAAGAAGGCCACACTGGTTTGCTGCGCGCCGTCGAAAAATTTGATCCAGATAAAGGCTTCAAATTCTCGACTTATGCGACCTGGTGGATTCGCCAAGCAATTACCCGGGCGATTGCCGACCAGGCGCGAACCATTCGCATTCCAGTTCACATGGTGGAAACCATCAATAAATTGTTGCGTACGCAGCGGCGCATGACGCAGGAGCTGAACCGCGAGCCAACGATTGACGAGCTAGCCAAAGAGCTAGAGATGGAACCGGAAAAAGTCGAATATGTCATGAAGATCAAGCAGGACATTTCGAGCCTGGACGCTGGCGTTGGCCGCGACGGCGATGATGACGGCGAGTCGGTGCTGGGCGACTTTATCGAGGACGAGGGCACGATTAGCCCGGAGGAATCGGCGTCGAATCAATTATTGAAAGAACAAGTCAAGGATTTGCTAGGCACGCTTAGCGATCGCGAGCAAAAGATTGTGCGGATGCGCTTTGGTCTGGATAATGGTAAGAGCCACACGCTCGAAGAGGTCGGCCAAGAATTTGCAGTGACGCGCGAGCGAATTCGCCAGATTGAAGCTAAAGCGCTAGCAAAATTACGCAAGCATAAAGACGCTAAAAAACTTTATACTTATCTGCAATAACTTTGGTTTTAGGTGTTATAAGTTAACAAAACCAGTTGTACTGAGCAGCGAATTAATCTTGGCATATAGCGCAGTAATATCGCTGTCGTTAATTAAATAATAATCAGCGATAGCTATTGGTCCGCCTTTTTCGATGTCTTCGATCTCTGACCAGTCGCGCTGGTTGGCTTGTTCGGCGGTGAATGGCCGCTCGGGACGAGTTGCGAGGCGGCGGTGGCGTAAATGTTTTGGCGCGACAATGGCTGCAACGATGAGCTCGCCAGGAAACTCGTGTTTGAGGAACTTGTACTCTGTCCAGGAATAGAGCCCGTCGAACAATAAACGATGCTGGCCAGCGTCAATTAAGCGGTGTAATTGCTCGGCAGCGCGGCGGACGATAACGTCTTTGCCGTCGCGTTCGCGCCACTGTTTGCGAAATTCGGCTTGCGATTCGGGCGTGATCTCAACGCCTCGGGCGCGCATTTCGTCGTACAAAATGCCACCGCCGTAGATTTTGGGAAAACCTTTGGCGGCTACGAAATTGGTTGCTTCGGTTTTGCCGGCGCCAGGCAGTCCGACGAATGCCAAAATCTTGGCTGGTTTTTCTTGTGATGTCATAACCTTAGTATACATGATTATGGCTATATTCGCTTGTAAGTAACGGCCCTTAGATAGCGTATAATATAAATATGGCCAAACGCTTAGTGATTATCGACGGTAAAAGCGTGTTCTATCGCGGTTATTATGCTATGCCTGGGTTGTCGACCACAGACGGGACACCGACAGGCGGCGTGTATGGTTTCGCGGCGCTGAGTTTAGAATTAATTAAGCAGCTTGAGCCTGATTATGTTTGCGTGGCGTGGGATAAACGAGGAACGAATATTCGCCGCCGGTTGGCGATTTATCCTGATTACAAGGCCGGGCGCAAGCCAGCACCGCCAGATTTTTATGCGCAGATTCCGATTTTACACGAGCTACTGGCGGCTTTTGGCTGGCCGCTGTACGAATTTGATGATTATGAGGCTGACGATATCATGGCAACGCTAGACAAGCAGGCTGAACAGCACGGCGACATCGAAACATATTTGATTACTAGCGACTTGGACGCGCTGCAAATTCTCGACCAAAATACGTATCTTTATGCGCTCAAAAAAGGCCTGACTAACATAGATAAATTTGACATTCCAGCGTTTGAAAAGCGCTACGGTATTCGGATTGGCCAATTTCTCGACTTGAAAAGCTTGAAAGGCGATTCGTCGGATAATATCCCTGGGGTGCCAGGGGTTGGCGAAAAGACGGCTGTCAAGTTATTACAGCAATTTGAGACGCTGGACGGTGTTTATGATAATTTATGGCAGATTAAAGACAGCTTGCGCCGCAAATTAGAAACCGGCAAAGAATCTGCTTATATGAGTAGGGAATTGGCGCGGCTATTCACCGATGCTCCAGTGAAACTCGATTTGGCTGCGATGGACGTACGCGATTTAGACACGGCAAAGTTGCGAGAGCTACTTGAAAAGCTGGAGTTTCGCTCATTGTTGCGAAAATTACCACAACACATGCGCGATGGCGCTTCAGAAGTGGCTAGAAACGACATCCTTGCGCCGGCTATTGAAATATCGAGCGATAAAGTCATACCGATGTTGGTAATGGCACCGGAATTACTGGTAATTTGGGATGGCGATACGGTTTGGCTGAGCCATGAAAAAGGCAAGGTCGCCTGTTTGCCGCTGACTAAAGCAAGCGCTATTTTAGCAGAAGCTTCGATAGTTGGCCACGATACCAAGGAGTTTTTCAAAGTACTTCTCAGTGCTGGCTGCCAGCGGCTACCGGCTGTTAAACACGATACCGCGCAGGGCTCGTTTCTGTTAAATCCTTTGCGCAAATCGCGCGCACTAGCGGATTTGGCGGGCGTAGAATCTTTGGATGATCCAAGATTGGCGATGGCAGCACTTTGGGTAGTTTATGAACAACAAAAGTCGGCATTGGTTGAGCAGGCTGACCTCCAGCAGGTGGCGCAGACGATGGATTTTCCGCTGATTAATGTTTTAGCGCAAATGGAATTTCGAGGCATCAAAATCGATGCCAGCAAACTCGAAAAAATGAATAAATCATTAGCGCAAGAGATTGCAGCGGTTCAGCAAAATATTTATGATATGGTCGGTTATGAATTTAATGTCGCCAGCCCGGTGCAGTTGGCTAGCGCGCTATTTGATAAGCTGCTCTTGCCGACAGCCGGTATTAAAAAAGGCAAAACTGGTTACTCCACCAACCAAAAGGAACTCGATAAGTTGCGCGGGCAACATCCAATTATTGAGTTGGTCGAGCGTTTCCGCGAACTGTCGAAATTACAAAATACCTATGTGGCGGCCTTACCAGAGCAAACGGACGCTAACGGCTATGTCCACACGACGTTTAATCAAGACGTGACAGCGACCGGGCGGCTATCGAGTACTAACCCGAATTTGCAGAATATTCCGATTCGTACTGAGTTGGGGCGGCAGATTCGCGATGCCTTTGTGCCAGCGCCTGGCAATGTTTTCGTAAATGCTGATTATTCGCAATTTGAGCTGCGTCTGGCGGCGGTGATGGCTGGCGAAAAACAGATGATTGAAGACTTTAATACCGACGTTGATATTCACGCCAAGACGGCAGCAGAAGTTTATAACGTACCGATTAATGAAGTGACGCCAACGCAGCGCCGCCGCGCTAAAGTGGTGAATTTCGGCGTATTATACGGCATGAGCCAGCATGGTTTGGCGGCTGCTGCTAATATGAGTTACGGCGAAGCGCAACATTTCATCGACGAATATTATCGTATCCGCCCGCGCATCAAAGAATTTATGGAACGAACGATTCGCCAAGCGCACGATGACGGCTTTGTGCAGACATTATTTGGCCGTCGCCGGCCAACGCCTGATGTTAGGTCGAATAATTTTGCTGTTCGTTCGGCTGCCGAGCGAGCAGCAGCTAATATGCCGATACAAGGTACCGAGGCGGATTTGATGAAGTTGGCGATGCTGGCGGTAGAGAAGCGACTGACGACAATGACAAGCCCAGATTTGCTACCTTCAAAGACCGGCAAATTCGAAAAGAACGAATTCGCCTTGCCGGAAAGGCAAGTCTCTTCAGGCAGCAAGTCTGGGCTTGTACATAAAAATACCCCGCTCGGCCATCAAATATTGCAAATCCATGACAGTATCATGGTTGAGTGTTCGCTCCAAAACGCCGAAATAGTCAGCAAAATGCTGGTAGAGACCATGGAAAATATCTACCCGCAGCTCGGTATTAAGCTCAAAGTCGACGTTAAAATCGGCAATAACTGGGGCGAAGTGTAAAAAACTTAAAATTTGCTGAAAATTAGCGAAAACCCGTACAAATATGGACAAATAACTACAACTGTGGTATAATCTAATTACAGTTAGCTTAAGCAAAAAGGCGGATGTTGTGGAACGGAAAATGTTACCAAAAAATAGCAACCCTAAACTTGAAGGGGCTAGGCCTTTATCTAGGCAAGAACGCATAGATCGACTGAGGGGCGAGCAACAACTAAGACGTATCATTGAGCAACGCGACGCTGTGAGTAAGGTTCTTGAAGGAGACGGCTACGGTTACTTAATTGGTCTGTTTGTTGATCCAGATGATAATGTTTTGGGTATTGGAAACAGATATCATGGAATAGGATCTAATAATTGGCGAGTGGTTCGTTGTGAGTCTAGCGAGGTTGAGGGAGATCAACCAATAAGAGTAGAAATTCAAAAAATAAGTAGCGCGAAAAAAACTGAGCACGGAAGATATCCTTTCTGGCCAATTGGTGTCAAGACTATTG
>ERZ773072.118-NODE-118-length-46996-cov-59.343090_pt1 | contig 46996 bp, 60 predicted proteins | sample MGYA00580617_ERZ773072 | MGnify/ENA primary metagenome ERZ773072 (study PRJEB29015, sample SAMEA2737970) | human oral metagenome | biome: human oral; feature: human-associated habitat; material: dental | place: China | collected 2122 ...
CATTACACCCTGTTCGGATAGACGGGATCAACCATATTCAAAAAGAGCAGATATAAAAAAAGACACCGTTAGCTGGTGTCTTTAGTATCTGGCAGAGAGGAAGTGTGTCGTATATATTTTTATTCTATTGATTAATATAATGTATTTTCTATTAAATAACTTAATACCAAATAAAATACCAAATAAAGATTTTAAAAAATGCCGTCTATTTGACGGCATTCTCATTTTCTCAACCTCTCAAAAACTCGTCTCGCATTCTGACAACGTCTTCTCTTTTGTACAGATTATCCCTGCCCACCAGCTTCGGCTGTGGAATCAAACCGGCGCGGCGGCGGTGCCAGATTGTGGCGGTTGATGGCGGTTTTTTGCCTGGTATTGTCCAAAGTTCCTTGACCTGTTCAAGCGTGATGTACTCATTCATTCCTTGCCCCTCTTTTTAATCCAATTTTTCCAATTCTTCGCCAATCTTGGCCAGCAGCTCTTGGCCTCGTGCCAAGACGTCGTCAACCGTCCACACGCGTGGGCGCGGTTGGTAGCGTTGGCGGCGTTGTTGTTTGATGACCGGCGTGTCGTCGGTCAGCGGTTTGACCATGCGCAGGCCGTCGAGGCGGCGCATGTAGTCTTTAAATTTCCAAATGTCCAAAGATTTTTGACGAGCCGCGTCAGCGGCTTCGCGCGCGGCTTCGATTATCTTGTCTTGATCGGCTTTTTTCAGACGGCCTTTGCCTTGTTCTTCGCCGTCAAAACCGTATAAATCAAAATCCCAGCTTTCATCCGGCAAAATATCCCAGTTCGGCAGGTCGTCGATTTCCTCGCAGGCGGCGAGGGTTTGCTCAATTTCTTCAGGCGTTGACGGAATCTTATAAGTTATCGTGTCGGAAACTGCCGCCAAATCTTCCTCGGAGATTTTCGTACAGTTATTGACACGAGTCCAAGCGGCGGCGGAGCCGCCGTATTTTAAAACCCACTCTTTCTCTCTTGAAATGAGGTATTCCCCCGTTTCAAGCTCGACGACGCCGCGCAGGATTGCGGCTTTCTCTTCTCCGTATTGGTTGCGCTCTTCTGTTTCCTCTTTGTACAAGGCGAGCGGCAAGTCGGCGCGTTTGACAAAGGCGTAGTCTTCGCCGCCCAATAAAGCGACGAATTTGCCCCAGTCGCCCTGATCGGCAGCGTGGACGGCGCGATACAGGAGCGAATCTTCGGCGTCAACATGGACGCGGCGCAGCTCTCGATAAAGAGTGACCGGCACGCCGCCGATTTGCTGGAATTGACGAATACCCCATTGCGAAGCCCACGCGCCGACGCGTTTTGCAGTTTCAGCGGCTGATGTGCCTGGCTCTGCCTCGTCATCGTCGCCCATGCTCTCGCCGGAGTTGGTCAGGCCGTCAATATTTTTGGAGACGTACTTTGCCAAATAGGCGGCGGCGCAGCCTTTTGCCGGGTCGATGTCTTTAAAGTCAACACGAGCCGACGCGCGTGATTTTTGCCAAAAGCGGAAGGAATAGTTTTCCCAGAATTCATCCTCCGTTTTCATGGCGGCTTTGAGTTGGGCGAGGCTGATTTTCTTGCCTGATTCGCGCAGGATGGCTTCTTGGCGGCGTTTTGCTTCGGCGGTGCGCTCTTTGTCTGTCTCGAAGTAGTGCAAGCCCAGCTCTTCGCGGTCGGCGCGGCAGCCGTATTTGGCGACAACGCGGCGGAAAGCCTCCTTGTGCGCCTGCTCCATGAAGAGCAGCAAGTGCCAATGCGGCGTCGCGTCATGGTGCGGCTCGGCAACGCGGAAGCCGTAGATACGGATACCGGCGCGGCCAAGATTGGCGCGGATTTGCGTCCAGACTTTTTGCAGGTAGTCTGCGCCATCGCGCGGCGTGCTGCCGTCAAATTTCGGATTGTCGGCGCTGTTTTTAGACAGTTTTTTATGAAAGCGGCTAGGGCATGTCAGTGTAACCATGCAGCCGTAGTGGCCATGCACGCGGCTGATTTCGTCAAATCCTCTCATGCGCGTCATCAGCTCCATGCGCCGGATGGCAGGATTTGCCATCGAATGCTCCCACAATTCTGCCAAGACGAATGATTCGCCAGTCTCTTCGCAGATTGCCTCTGCTTGCTCGAAAAACGCGCGCGCCTTGAGCTTGCGTTGCTCAAAGCGTTTGAATGCTTCGTTGGAGATATACAAACCGGCGCGGCGGTGTACCAAGCCGCATTCGCGCATGACGGCTTCAAATGCGCGATACAAGAATTTATAAAGCTGGCGTTTCCACCATTTCTTCTCTTTCAGACGGCCTTTAATACCGGCAATGCCTTCGGCCAGCAGCTCTTCATCGTCGCTTTCGGCGGCTTTGGCGATTTTTCGCAGTTGCTGCTCAAATACTTCAGCGGAGCGGATACCCTCTTTGTCGGCTGCGTCCATCATGTGCTTGTAGCCCATGCCCAGCATTTCTTTTTGCTCAAACTTGGCTGCCAAAGCCTGCGCCCTGGCTTCGATGGTTTCATTGTCTGCCGACAGGTCGAGGCCGTCGGGTAGGTGTAGATTTCGCACGGCGGCAAGGGCGCGCGCCGCCTCTTTGTCGGCTTTTACAGCGGCAGCCAAATCGGCCAGCCCTGTGGCAGGGTTGGCCGTGCGTTGCCATCGACTGATTACCACATGGGCCAAGCCGTGTGGCAGGGTCTTTTGTATGTCTTGCTCCAATACCGGAGCCATGTGGTAATAGGTCATTTTCGTTAATCGTCCGCCCGAATCGGGCCGTATGGTGTATCAGGGAAAGGTCGCCAATAGTTGACCTCTGCTTCGGGGAATTTTCGCCCCTCTAAATTTTCGTATCGCCGCTGTCCGTAGAAACCGGCCTGCACTTTCTCGCCGTCAAAAAATAAAATCTGTTGATATTCAGGCGGTCTGTTTTGCGTTGTCATCCAAAAGCCAGCTTCGCCTATTTTTGCCCTTTGGCTCCAAGCCATCGCGGCGACTTGGGTCTCTCTGGAGTAGTAGCCGCCGCCCGGCTTTTGTTGAGGATTCATGCCGCGCTTTCGCGCCCATGCTTCAAAGTTTTTGGCCTCTAGCTCTCGATTCATATTTCGTATTCTTTCTGCGTTTCCGCCCATACGAGATAGGCAGACAAAAAAATCAACAGGGCGAGGGCGACGGCAACCGCGAAAATCGTCAGTAAAACCACAATCAGAAAAACAATGTCCATCACGCTGCCTCTCGTACCAAATAAGCTGACGGCCAGCCGCGTCGGTTTCGTACTTCGTACAGGGCGGCATTGACGGTCTTGTACGGCTTTTTCTTGCCGCTGCCGTCGGCGTTGAGTTCGAGGACTGCTTCGCCGTCTGCCGTTGCGATGATTTTTCCGATTTGCACGTCGTTGCCGCTTGGCTCGTAATTCATGATTTTGTAGTTTTTCATTTCTCATCCTTATCTATTAAAAAAACGCTTAAACCAAGAGTAGCCACACAATACAGGCAACCTTGCTACAACTTCGCCTTCATAAACCGCCGCGGCCTGCGCCCGAATCTTCTGCTTCGCCTCTTCAACACTGTCGGCAAATACAGACGTCACCCAATATTTACCGCCAAACTTGTATTTAAATGTAAACTCTCTCTGCTTTGAATTTTTACTCATTTTCTGCCGCCTTTCTGATTGGTAGTTATTCAGTCGCTGCTCGTCATCGCCCTTGTCGCAAATCAGCTAATGACCTTGTCAAATCAAGGCTTGCCCGTTTTACAGACGCGGAATCTTTTGATGAGTTGAAGCGGTAGTGTTTAAATTCCCCATCCTCTGTTGATTTTTTAAGCAGAATCTCCGCGCGTTTTAAAAACCGTTCTGCTTCTTGCATTGCTGTTTTCAGCGTCTCAATTTCCATTTTTTACCCTCTAAAACCTAATGAATATTTCCCATTTTCGCCGCCCAATCGGCGATTTCCTTTTCCGTGTATTCCACCTCGTTGCGGCGGTCTGTCTCTTCATGCAGCCATTCGGCGACGATTTGCGCGGCTTCAAGCGGCAGGATGTGAGCGACTTGCCAGAGTGGGATGTCGTTAAACAATTCCTGCACCGTCATCGCGCTGCCTCCGCGTCGCCTTGTGTCGGCTCGTATTCCGGGCTTTCGTAGTCGGCGGCGGCTTTGGCTTCGGCTTCGCGCGCCTGAATATCGAATATTGTGGGCGCTTCGGCTGCGGTTTTGGCTTCAGACGGCATCATTGCCATCACCGCCCAAATCGCCAAAGCCATCGCGATGATGTCGAGGATGTAGCGGATTCTGATTTTCATGATGTAGCTCCTTGTCTGATGGCTCGGCGGTCGCCGATGGGCGGCCGTTGCTTGGCTTGTACTGTTCCGATTTTCTTGACGACTTCTTCGACGCCCATTTTGTTGGCGGCGTATCCTGCGCTTCTGACTCGGTTGTCTAGGTCGAGCAGGTAATGGTTTATTTCGTTTGCTGTCAGGTTTGGCAGCCCCAGCCCGTAGGCGACGTTGATAGTATTGACCGACTGCACCAACTGGCGGAGCTGGGCGACGATTTCCTGCACTTTTTCGACTTGCTCCACCTGCCCCAGCGTCATGGTCATGGCGGCCAGCTCGTTGGCTGTGTAGGCTGGTTTCGGCTGGCTGGGCATGGCGTCTCGCTCTAGGGCATTAAAAATCTTTGCTTGCTTTGTTTTGGCGGCGGCCAGTGTTTGGCGGATGCTTTGCATGGCTTGCGGTTGATTCATTTCCTATCCCCTATGGCAGCAGCGTTTCCTGCTGCTTGAGTTTGATTTCCTCTTCGACTGCCTTGAGCGTTTCGCCGTGTATTTCCGGCGGCTCTTGGGTTTGTTTTGCGTAAAATCGGCTGCCTTTTTGTATCGTGCCGGTGATTTCGAAATATCCTGTTCCAGTCCATCCGCAGAGGGGATTGGTGCAACGCAAATAAAACAGGCGCGTCAGGATGGTTTGGCGCGTGGACGCGTAAACGACACATGGCTCTTCGCAGCATGGGCAGGCTTGCTGCGCCAATTTCAGACGGCCTTGCTCGTGTTGGTTTCTATTTTTGACCGTCATGCTTCAACTCCCTTGCATAAACCACTAGGCCGCCGCCGTGTTTGCGGTAGGTCGCCGTTGCGCGGATATTCGGAAAGCGTTTCATCGGCTCGGCGCGGCGGAAGTTTTCGGCTTCGCGGTCGGTCAGCTCATGACGCGCGGTTTCTTGATGCTTGTCGTTGACGATGATTAATTGATTGTTTGACATATCCCCACCTTTTCTTTTTTTAAATTAACCGTGCTTGATTCGGCCGGCCGCGTCTGCCGCCGCGTATGCGCGCAGGAAGATTTCTGCGTATTCCAGGGCGGCTTCGGCAGCAAATTCGCTTAATGATTTATTGGCCGCGCAGGCCGCCGATTCCATCAAGTCAAGCTCTTCGCCGTAGAATTTGACCTCGACGGCGGCAGTTGTAACCGTGTGGACGTATCCGATAGTTGTTTTGCACATTTCTTGCTCCGTTTAGTTTGTTATGCCGTCTGTCCGGCTGGTCAAGCGTCTTTCCGCTTTGTCATCACTCCGTTACACCGTTCAGGTTAAATATTAGACGGGGCGGATGAAATTCCACGCATGGGCACCTAGTCCGGAAGCGCATGCGTCGTAATAGTTGGCGCCATATTCTTCTTCCCCCCCGTTCAACCATAAAATCAGGTGCTTTTTAGCTTTCCCGCGCCCTTTGACAAAGATTCGACCTACCGTGCTTTCTTGGTCTGTATTCCAATCATTCATTCTCATGATGTTTGCAATGTGTTTCATTTTTCCTGCTCCTTATTTAGCTGGTTATGCCGTCTGAAAATTATTTTTCATTCCGCTATAATTTGTTTCCCTATAACCCAAAGGAAAACACATGGATTCACCCGTTATTTATCCCTTGCAGATTGACTCGCCGCTTGAGATTCGCTATGACGAGGAGTCAAAAACACTATCCGTTTCCTGCTATCAGTTTGCGTCTGACCGCAGCGGCGTGAAGATGGCGCTTCAGTTTTCTGCCCAGGCAACACAACAAATGCTTCGGGCTGTTGAACATCTGCAAAGTGATTTCGGTGTAAAGTCATCAGCAGACGAAATGCCGCATAATCTGCAATAGCCTCTTTCCATTTTTTCAACCGTCTGATAAGTGCAGACGGTTTTTTATTGACCGCTTTCATTTTCTTGCTCCGTTTTCAGTCAAAGTAAATTATAAAAATACGTCTGGCCTTAAGTCTTCGCGGCGTACGCCATACCCCAGCTTTTCGATTTCTACTGCGATTTCAGCAGGAATTTTGTTTCTTCCTTTTACCCAACTATTTACAGTAGAACGCTTTTTCCCTAGTTTTGCAGCAAGGGCGGCTTGACCGCCTGCGGCTTTAATTGCTTTGTCTAAATTGTTCATCATTGCTCCTTAAGTTGAACAAAGTATATTTTAAATAACCTAAAAAGTAAACTTTTAGTAGCCGTATTTTGTCTATTTAGAATTTACAATGCTGAAAACATGGAGAATTTTATGACTTATGACTTGGCAAAATGGGCTACTGAAGCGAGAAAAGCAGCAGGCATGACTCAAGAAGAATTTGCTTTTGAGCTTGGTTTCTCAACAAAAGCGAGCGTCAATGCGATTGAGAAAGGGCGGAATAAGCCAACGTTTGAAACAATGGTAAAAATATCTGAAATATCAGGGTTTCCATTGCCTTATCAGGATGATTTCCATATGAAAATGCCGTCTGAAAGGTCAGACGGCCTAGAAACGGCGCGCTTGGATTTGTTCGACGTTGCTGCCTCGTGTGGCAGCGGCCATCTCAACGCCGACTATCCCGAATTGCTGCACTCGCTGGAGATTCCGAAGTCTGCGCTGAAAGAGTTGCTCGGCACGGATAACCTGCACGGCGTGAAGCTGATGTCGCCCGACGGAGACAGCATGGAGCCGACGATACCGCCGAAGTCGATCACTTTAATTAAAACCGATGTCGTGGAGTTTGAATCCAGCGGCGTGTACTTATTTACTTTTCAGGGCTATACCTACATCAAACGCCTGGCGCGCGGCAAAGCTGGCGTGATACACGTTACCAGCGATAATCCGATTTACAGTAAATCTGATTTTGTGATTGAGCCGGAAGAATTTGACGATTTGTTTATTCATGGCAAATTTTGGAAGGTCTTGCCGTTGAATTTTTTAGATATTTAGTTTTATCAACCAACCTTAGAGAAAATAAGAAGGGAAACTCACATGATGTTTATTATTGGAATTTTGTTGTTTTTGCTGGGCTTTGCTATGGCGGTTGCCGGATTTATCGGGATTTTTGCGCCGAAGCTCTTGAAAGACAGGAAAACCGGCAAGATTCAGACGCGCGGATTTTGGGCGAAGTCGCTGGCTTTGGGGCTTGCTATGTTTGTCGGCGGCTCGCTGCTGATGGGCGATGACAACGATGCGAAGCAGACGGCGGCTGATACCAAAGCGGAAACGCTGCAAGCCGATGACAGCGCCTCGAAGCCTACCAGCGAGAAAGGCTATGATTTAACCATCAACACGCCGAAAAAAGAGCTGCCCATCAGCTTTGAAGAGCTGCGCCAACGGATCAACCGCCAAATGGCGCTTTTTGATTATCCGAAAACGAAGCCTATCCCGAAAAATGCCCAGCCAACCGGCGAGAAAGACTCGGTCAATCTTGTTTATCAACATACGGCCTCTGACAGCCTAAGCATGATTATCTCTGCCAGCCCGGAAAACAAAAAGCCGCGCGGAATACTCATTCTTGCCGCGCCGTCGGCAACAGGTGACGGCGCCGAATTGCTGGGCTTGTTTGGCAAATCCATCGCCATCTTGACTGCGCCTGTTGCCGACGGCTCGGCAAAAAGTAAGGAACTGGCCGCCAAACTTTTGAAAATGAGCGTCAAACTGGCGGAGGATTTCAATAAGAATCCGGAGGAACAAGCAAAGGATTCTTATACTGAAGATGGCATCACATATGGTATCGCCATCACGCCGGGTATGCCTGTTATGTTCAGTTTGTCGCTGGAAGAATAAAAAAATGCCGTCCGTGTGATTTTTTTTTGAAAAAGTGCTTGCATTACCGCATTTGGTGCGGTAATATACACACATGGACGGCAGACGCCTCCCCGACACCTTGACGGATTCAGGGATAAATACCGAAAGGAAATCAAAATGTTTAAACGTGTCATCATCTTCACTTCTTTCAACGGCTTCGCCAAAGTTTCTCAAACTGAAAAACGCCGCCTCGCCAACATCATCAATTCTGAAGTATCTTCCATCAACGAACACTTGGCCGCCAAAGCAACCATCGAATCTTTAGACGGCCAATACCGCGCTTTTCTGTTTAACGACGAAGCCCCTGTGATGGCTGAATTTGTTGAAAAACTGAAAGCGTTTGCAGAAAGCTCCGACGGCGTCTCTATCCGCGCTTTTGAAATCGACGAGAGCGAATACAACCGCCTGCCGCTGAAACAAAAAGATTTCTTGGCAGCCGCCAACGGCAATAAAATTTTTGAAGCATAAGCAACCGGCCGCCTGAAACAGGGCGGTTTTTCTGAAAGGTCATCATGAGTAAAAACAACGCTTTCAACCGCTATCCTGCCGTCATCCACGGCGAGGCGAGGGCGGAGAATGACGAGTTTGTCGTTTATACGCGCTATCCGCGATTTTTGGCGCGCAAATCTTTTTCCGATGATTATGTCGGCCTGCTCCCCAGTCACGGCGTCAGCGGCGATTTGGTGCAAGACGCGGCAACCGGCCGCCTTGCCTATCGCTCGAATGTCGGCGTTTTTTTGTCGGATTTTATTTTTCTTGACGCAAACCGCCCCGACTTGTCGGACGAATGGCAAGAAAGCCTAAAGGCCGCCTGCGCGCGCGTTGTTGCTGATGATGTGATGTTGGCAGAAGATGGGGGTTTGTATGATTGAAAACGCGGAGTTTGGGTACACGCCCAATAATTTGAAATCCCTGCGCCAAAAGTATGGGCTGACGCAGCAGGCGGTCGCGGATATTACGGAAACATCTTTGACAACCGCGCAGCGATGGGAGGCAGGCATAGAGATGAAAAGTCATGCCGATATGCCCCACATTAAGTGGCACCAGCTTTTACAAAAACTGACAAAATAGTCCTTGCATTACCGCATTTAATGCGGTAATATACACACATGGAAATTCTACTGCCGGGAAATAAAAAAATGAACGAAATTCAAAAAATCATCAACATCATTGAAAACGACGATGACTGTTTTGCTTTCTATGGTCTGCGTGCCACTACTGAAGAGCATTCAGTAGGCGAAGAGCTGGGGAACTCATTTGTTTGGGTTGATGGCGAAAAAACCGAAGAAGAGCTTGACGGCATCAGCTCTATGGGGATTAAAGACTTGACTGAAGAAGCTGTTATTAGTGCAATTAAATGTCTTGGCCGTGATGCTTGTGAATATTTCGGCGTGAAAGCAAATGTATTCCATAGTTATGTTGGGCAGAATTTTGTTTTGATTAAAGGCGATTCTGCTGCGGCAGGGGAAGACAAAGGCGAATGGGTAATCCAAAATCCTGTTGTTGTAGCTGTATTGTAATAAGTTTGGATCTTGCTGATACTTGATTTAACAGAGGCCGTCTGAATTTCAGACGGCCTTTTTGTTGGTCTAATATTTTATTTTGCGCATGGCTTGATAATTGGTGAGTTCGCGCTCGGCGTGGTTGTATGCTTCGATGTCGGCGGCTTCGCTGGCTTCGCGGCTTTTTTGTTGCCAGTATTGGATTTGTCGGGCTATCCATGAATATGGATCATGAGTTTGGTTTTCCATTTTTTAGAATCTCCGTAGTCTCGCCTGTCGGCTGAAAGTTGTTTGTCGGCGCGTCTTCGTAGAGCGTGATGTCGGGAACGATGCGCGCTTCAAATTGTATGCTTGCGGTATAGCCGCCACTGTCGATTTTATGCGAAACCTCGGTAATCAGCCAAGCCTCCGCGTCGATTTCTGGCTTAAAGCCTTTGACGACTGCCGGCGTTTCGGGGTAGAGGTCTGGGCGGCCGACTGCCAGCGTAATGCTAAATTCGGCGACGCCGCGCTGGATTTTTTTGAATGCGCCGCGCGCGCCTGACCATGCGCCGCTTTCGGTGGCATACAGATGGCGCAGGGTTTTGATTTTTTGGCCGTCGGTGTTGACTTTGCGATTGTCGATCACGGTTTTTGTCGTCGTGACTTTTTTTGTTGTGTACTGCCTGCCTTTTTTGCCTTTTACGGTCTTGCCCTTGGTGGCTTTGCCTTTTTGGGTTTTGCCTTTTACGGCTTTACCTTTGATGATTTTTGTTTCGCTGACGGTTTTTTTATTGGGGTAGGCGTTGTCTTTGTTGACGAGGACTTCTTTTTTTTGCCCGGTCTTTTTATCGGTGTAGTAGGCGCGCACGGCCTGATAACTGTTACTGCTGGAGTAGGTAAAGCTGTGGCTGTCGCCGCTGGCGCGCGTGATGGTGGTGGGCAGGATGGGCTGGCCGCTGGCGGTTTGGCTTTCGCCTGCCGGTATAAATAAGAGCTTGCCGTTTTTGACGGTGGCAATGGCGTCGTACTGCTCGGCGAGGCGGCTCATAAATGACGCGTCTGATTCGTTGGTTTGGTCGATGTGTTCGATTTTGGTGTTTTGATAGTCTTTGCTGATGATGTATTCGTACTTGTGTTTTTTGGCGATGGTCTCGATGATTTGGTAGAGGGTTTGCTTGTGCCAGCTTTTCTCGACTTGCTCGGCGAGGGCTTCGGCTAGGTCGGCGGCGCGCGCGGTAATGCTTAGGATGTCTGGGCTGCCTGATGCGGTAAATTCGGAAACGAGATATTCGCCTTTTTCGACGAGGCCAGTTTCTTCATAGCCCAGCTTGAGCGTGATTTTGCTGCCTGTTTTGGGGATGGCGAGCGTGCCGTCGTGGTCGTCCAGTTCGATGGTCAGCTCGTCGGCTTCAAATCCGCGCTTGTCGGTCAGGCTGATGCTGATGATGCGGCTCATTGCCTGCGTGCCGAAGCGGCGGCCGTCTATGGTCAGCTCGGCCGCTGGCGTGAGATGTCGGGCGTTTTTTCCGCTGACTTCGTCAAAGATTTTGGCGGCGGCCTTTTGGGCGGCCGCGCTGATGTTGTCAAAATTGATTTGCATGCTTTAAATCCCTGTCAGGTTTCGGACGACGGAGACGGCGACGTTGAGGGCTGCGCCTTCGAGTCCCAGCGATTTGTCAGAAACTTTCTTCAGGCTCATGGAAAACGAGATGGCGCGCGCGCTGCCGTCTTGGTTTAACTGGCTGCCGCGCTCTTGGATGTTGGTGATGACGTAGCTGCCCATGATTTTGCCGTGGCCCATGATTAGGGTGTAGGGCTTGCCGGTGGCCGCCATCATGCGCAGGGCTTCGATGCTGCCCGTGCCGCCTGTGACTTCGGGGCGCAGCTCGGCTTCGATGGTCATTTCTTCGGGGTCTTTGCCTGTGTATTGGGACGGCGGCATGGTGCCGACGGTTGATTGGTTTGGGTGTCGCCATGCCTGGCTGCGGCTGTATTGGTTGAAAGGGATGGTACGCATTAAAAACACAAACATGCCCAGGCTGCCTAATAAAACCATGATTTAGTCCTTATCAAAAAATGAAGAATTGCGGCGGCGCTGCTTGGCTTGGCTGCGCTCGTTGAGTTTGGCCATGATGGCGTTGACGAGGGTCTGCTCGCTCATGCCCGGCGCGGCGTGGACGTTGATTGTGATGTTGTCGCCTGCCATGCTGACGGCGTGGGGCGCGGCATTGAATCGGGTCGGGCTGGGCAGGGCGGCTTTGCGGCCGTCTGAAAAGCCCAGTCCTAAGCGGTTGCCGATGTTGGCGAGTACGCCTGCGCCGCCACGTCGGAGGGCTTCGACTGCCTGCCAGCCGCCGAATTTGGCGACGTCGCGCTGGTTAAAGACGACTTCGCCTTTGTGTACAACGCCTGCGGCTTCGTTGACGCCGCCTGCGCCTGTATAGCCGCCGACGGAAAAGCCTCGATTGGGAATGCCGATGCTGGGCGGCGTTGATGGGGCTTTGATTGATACTGCTTTTTTGAGCCATTCCCATGCGGAGGTAGCAACGGAGCGCAGGATTCTGAAACTATTAATGACTGCGCCGATGGGTCCCATTGCGGCCGTCATGGCGATGGAGATGGGGTTGTTGCCGGAAAATGTTTTTTTAATCCATTCCCATCCGCTAATCAGGGCGGCTTTGACTTTATTCCAGTTTGCCAGCAAGGCAATGAGCCAGCCAATAGGGCCGGTAAAGGCGGCGAGCAGCGGATTTTGCTGGAATACTTTTTTAATCCATTCCCAGCCTGCAATCAGGGCAGATTTGACGGTCTCCCAGTTGCGCCAAAGCAAAACGATGGCAGTGACGGCGAGGATTGCCCAGCCGAATGGGTTGGTCACAAGGAAAACCATCGCTTTTGCGCCGAATCCTAGCAGCGCCATGCCCAGACGGCCAAGCCAGCCGATAATCGTGGAAATCATGCCGCCGCCGCCTGCAAAGACGCCAAAGAGGCTGAAGAATGAGAATTTAGCCAAGGCGATGGGGACGAGGACGGCGGAAATGGCCGCGCCGATGCCTGTGATGACGGTCAGGAAGATGCCGACGGCCGCGACGATTTTCATGATGGTGTTTGCTGTCTCTGGATTTTGGGCGGCCCAGTTGCTTAGTTTCTCGTTGATGTCTCCGATCCATTTGGTCAGCTCTTTTAATTCGGGGGCGATGGATTCGCCCATTTTGGCGAGAAAGTTGGTAAACGTGCCGCTCGCTGCGTCCCATAAGTTGGTCAGCGTGCCTAATTGGTCGTTGACGCGCTGATTGAGGCTGGCTTGGGCTTCCATCTTTTTGGCAAATTCTTCATATCCTGCCTTGCCTTTTTCAATCATGGTATTTAAGGCTTGGAGCGTCTCGGCATCGTCTCCGAAGATGCCTTGCAGAATCTTGAGGCGTTGCTCAGTGTTGACGGCTTTGAGTTTGGCGAGCTGCTCATACATTTTGTCTAAGCCGCCAAATTCGCCTGCGCCGTTGGTAAAGTCGAGCGACAAGCCTGTCCCTTTTGTGACTTTGGCGATTTTCTTGGTATCCATCATGCGCGTGAATACCTTGCGCATGGCGTTGCCTGCGGATTCGCCCGACAGTCCTGCTTGGTCAAGCATACCGACGATCGGCGACATCATCTTCATGGCGGATTCGCCCTTGATTTTTAGGGTATCGAGGGCAGGGGAGAGCTTGGAAAACGCGCCTAAAATGTTGGTGTCGTCCGTGCCTGCGTAGTAGAGGCGTTGGACTTGGTCCATGATGGCCAGCATCTCTTTTTCTGTGCCGCGCGTTGCGTCTTGCAGCTTGGCGGCCATCTCGGCGGCGGCTTCGGGGCTTTTCTTGAGTTGGACGGCCAAGAGGGCGGCGGCCTCGCCTGTACCGCCCAAGACGGTCTGCGCGCTCATGCCTTGACGGATCAGCATGGTCATCAGGTTTTTAAAGTCGGCGGTCGTACCCGGCAGGCGGTCGCCCAAGCGTGTGGCCAGATTGTCGATGTCTTTGTATTGGGCGGAGACTTTGCCGGTATTGTCCATCATGGCGGCACGCAGGTCGGTGGAGGCGGTCTCTGTGTCGGCGTAGGCTTTGACCGGCGCGGATAGGACGTTGCGCGTGGTGTCGGCGATGCCGCGCGCGGTGTACATCATACCGACGGCGCGCATTCCGGCTTCGGTCATTTGGGACTTGGCGGCGGAGGCTTTATCTCGTGCCGCCATCGCTTTCTGTTGACGTTGCAGGGCGGCTTCGGTTTTCTTCGCGGCTTGCTCTAATTGTTTTTGCGCGGCGGCCGCGTCTTTTGTGACGACGCCGTGTTTTTTCAGCTCGGCGTTGATTTCTTCGATTTTTTGTTGGTAGCGGCTTTGGCTATTTTGCAGTTTTTCTTGGGCGGCTTGCAGTTTTTCCAAGTTGCGCGCCTGCGCTTTGGTTGGCACGCCTGTCTTGGCGATTTCGTCTTTTATTGCTTTTTGGGCAAGCCTGTTTTCCATCAGGGCTTTGGTTTGCTCTTTTATTTTCGCAGTTAGCTGCACGCGTTGCGTCAGCCTTGCTTGCGCGCGCTCGTAGCCTTTCATCTCGCCTTCGAGCTTGTCTAGCGTCTGCCCCAATACATCGCCTGCGCTTCGCAACTTTTTGAAAGCCGCGCTGGCTTTGTCGGTGGCCGACATGATGATTTTTAATTCGAGGCTTTTAGACATGATGTTTCCTGTTTTTTTGATCACAAAAGGCCGTCTGAAATATTCAGGCGGCCTTTGTTTATTCTTCGGGCGTGTTGATTTGGATGGCTTTGTGCGTCCACTCGATCAGCTCGGCGATGTTGCACTGCTCAAACTTTTCGAGGCTGCCGAAGGTCGCCGCGCATTGGGCGAGGCAGTCGTTGATTAGGTTGTAATACTTTTTCTCTTCGTCTGCCGCCGCCTGATAGATGTCGGCTTCGCCGCTTAGGATTCTGCCGACGTGGTCTGCTCGGAATTTGAGCTTTGGGAGTAGCCCAAGTCCTGCAAGGCTGCCTCCATCTCGGCTTTGGCAGACGGCGGCGCTGAAAAAAAATCAATGGCAACATTTAAGACTTGAGCGTCTGACATGCTCAATTTGCCATAGGCGACACGCGTCAGCGGCGGCGTTGAGATTTTGCCCAGCAGCTTTTGGACGGTGTCCGTGTGCTTGACTTTAATTAAATCCTGACCTAAGCCCTCCATGTCTTTGGCCAGCGGCTCGCGCAGGGTGTAGCGGTCGCCGGTGGAGAGTTCGATAGACAGGGTGTTGTCGTCGTTGATTTTGATGGTTTGCATGGGTTGCTCCTAGTTGGATTTTAAAATGGCGGCGCGATACCAAACGCCTTTTAATTCGGGGCTGTAATTGGTTGCCAAGTCAAAGCCTGACGCGGTCACGTTTTGGATGTATTGCAGCCGCGCCGAATTGCTGCGAATGTCTAAGCAAGCCTCGAAAATATCGGGGCGGCGGCTGAATGGTTTGGGGAAAGATACTGTGGCCGGCGTGTTGTTTTCGGGAACAAATCCGAAATTCTCACGCGCGATATAGCCTTCCTGCATTTCACTATATGGCGATTCTGCTTTTGGGGCTGGTCGGTTTTCCAAAGCAGTGAGGCGGCGTTTCAGCTCGCTGTCGTCGAAAACGGTGTCTTTGTCTTGGCGGCTCTCCAAGGTAGTCAGCCGTTGCTTGATGTCGCTGTCGTCGTAGATAGTGTCGCTGTCTTGACGGCTCTCCAAGGTAGTCAGCCGTTGCTTGATGTCGCTGTCGTCGTATGCCGTCTGGCTTTGGTTTCCAGCCGCGCGGATGATGGCCGCTTCGGAAACGGCAACGCTGACGGTCTCGTCGTGGATTTCGCCGCCGTCGCCTGCTGTCACGGGCGTGATGCTCGGCGTGATGTGCAGTTGGCCGCGCAAATACGTCTTTACGTACTGGCCGCTGATGGCTCGGAGGTCGTATTCGGCGGTTGTGTGCGTGATGGCGGCGGTCAGGGCGGAGGGAAACATCAGGCTGACGATGTTGCCGTCAACGGTCAGCTCGGGCGTGATGGTTGCGCCGTCTGGGAATTTGACGGCCAGCGCAAAAGACAGGCCGTCGGTTTGCAACGGCTCGCCTGTTTCGCTGGTCAGGGCGACTTTGAATAAATATGTGTCGCCCTGGTAAATGGTCAGATTCTTGGTTTTCATTACAAGCCCAACGCGGCGCGCAGGCCGGCGCGTTCGTCTTTGCCGCCGAATGCGGCTTTATTTCCTAAGACGTCAAATTCGATGATAGGGCTGCCGTCCACGCTTTCTTTCCAATAGACAAGCTCGACGGTAAATTTATGCTCGCCGCCTTCGCCTTGCTTGTCGCTGCCTGGGTCGGCTTCGGTAATGCGGCCGCGCGCTTCGCCTTTTAATACTTGGTAGCCGGTGCCGTCTTCTTCTTGCAGCGCGCCTTGATAGCGCAGCAGCTTGCCGTCAATGCTGCTAGACATAGACTTGAGCATGTCTGCGTCGTAGCCTTTGGAAGTCACTTCCATCGTCAGCTTTTCAAAGCCGTGGACAACGGTCATCTCGGTCATTGCTCCGCCCGGCGTGTAGGTTTCGGTTTGTCGGCTGATTTTGGGGCGCGTGATGTCGACGACGACGCCGTATTGGTTCTCGCCATCGACGAATAAGTTAAAGCCTTTGAGGACTTTTGGCATTTTCATGGGGTGGGTTTCCTTTCAGACGGCCTAGACGGTAGTCGGTTTCAGGGTGTTGGCGAATGTGATTACCTTGTCAACCAAGTTAACAAAGAAGGTGTCGGTAACGTGTTGGTTGAAAACCATGTTTTCCAACGGAGGCACCCATGTGAACTCGTAGCTGATTGTGAATTGACCGGCTTGGACGGTTTCGGAGGTGTTGAGGGTTTTGTCGATAAAGACACGCGCGCCCAAGATGTAGCCTTTGTTGACGTACTGCGCCAATTTGGCGTTGATGGCCATGATGATGTCTTCCATCAGGCTTGGGTGCATCGGCTTGTCCAAAGCCCACATGAAGGCGGAAGCGATGGTCTCTTGGATGATTTGGGCGGTACGCGTGGCAACTTCAAAAGACATCATGCTGTCGTTTGTGCATGTGCGGTTGCCCCAAACGCGGAAGCCGTCTTCGCGGATCAGGGTGGTGACGTCTTTGTTGTTGAGGGTGTTGGCGTCGCAGTTTTTGTCCAAAAGGTCGAAGCTGCGCGCGAATTTCAGGCCGCTGACGCCGTTGATTTCGGTGTTTGAGATTGACTTATGCCAGCCGACATTCTTATCGAGTTTGGCACGCGCGCCTAATACTCGGGCGATGGTGGCGGCGGTTTCGGTTTTCTTGGTGGTCTGGTCGAATGCCATAAATTCGTTGTCAATCAACATCAGCTCACGCTGGCCGAAGTTTTTGCGGTAATTGCCCACTTCGGTGATGTCGGGATTGCCGCCAGCGCTGCCGTAGGCAAAGGCGCGCGTCGCTTGGGCAACGCCTACCAATTCAGTCAAAACGTCTTGGCTGTCAAGCTCGGGGCAGCCCAAGATTTTCGGGGTATATCCTGTCACGGCTTTGGCGCGGCGCAGGGCTTTGAGGCCGGTGTAGTTGCCGCCCTCGGCTGTACCGATGACGTTGGCTTTTTGTTCTTCTGTATTTTTGCTTTCTGCAACGCGCACGATGACGACTTGCGCGTCGGCTTGGTCAACGATGGCGTCGAGGGATTTGGCGAGCGTGCCTTTTGTGCCAGCTTTGGAAAGCAGGTCGTAGGCGGATGTCGCAAAAACTGGCGTATTGAGTGGGAATACTTTTGCGTCGGCGTCTTCGGCGGTACAAACCATGCCGATGATGGCTGTCGAGATGTCGTTGATGCTGCGCACGCCTTCGGTGTATTCGTTGGCTGTGATGCCATGATGGCGGTTTGCTTCTGCCATTTGGGCTTCCTTTTTGTGGGTTGGACGATTGATACACTATTAAAAATTAATCCCACGCGTGTGGCGAGCGCGTGGGATTTTTTGGGGATTTTTTAAAATTGTTCTTGCTTCATGGCGGCAGCAAGGTCTGACGGCGAATATTTGGACGGCTCGCCAAAGCCGATGACGGCGGCGCACCATTCGGAGCAAAACCATTTGTCCGGCGATTGGCGGATTTTCAGACGGCGGAAAACCGACTTGACGGCCAAAACGCCTGATAGGTCGTATTTCTTGCCTTTGGTTTCGCGCCATAGTTTCATTGCCCGTCCGTAGGTCAGATTGGGTTTGGGTAGCTCGATTAAATCCCACTTATCAGATGGCAGCTCCATGCGCTTGCAACGGACGCCACCGTCCCGATGGGATGATGTGTAGCATTCAAACTGGCCGTCAGGCAGTCGGACGGCGATTTCGCAGTGGGAATATTCGCCGCGCGTCGCTTTGCGGATGGCCCAGTCGATGCAACGGTAAATCAGGTCTTTGGGCGATTTGATTTGTTTGCGGCCTTTGTACAATGCCAAATAAACTTTGCTCATTCAGACGGCCTCCGGCAGTTTAAACTCGATTTTGATTTTATCTAAGGCTGATTTGGTTTTGGCAGCCTCGATTTGGTCTTGGATTGCTTGACGTTGACCGGCAACGATGGCAGACAAGGCGGAATACGCCAGGGATTTTTTTAAAGCGGCCGCTTTGAGCTTGTCTTTGTCCAAGCCGCGCGCGGCGGCGATACCGTCAAGGATTGGGGTCGGGGCTGATTTGTCGGCAGCCCACGCCTGCGCCTCGGTCGACTGGAGCGGCCATGTTGCCAGCTCAAAATCGGGGACTTGACTGGCGCCGGAGTGGCTGTCAACAAATGTTTGGGCGGCTGCATTTAGGTTTGTTAGCATGGCGGCTTTTAAATCTGCCAGATTTGCCGTTTCCAATGGGGTCAGGCTGACGCCGTCAGGCAGACTGCCGATGTCCTTCCATACTTTCTCGCCGTCTTTGGTAAAGACAACTTCGCCGCGAAAATCGGGGAGGATTTCCCAGCGCTCGCCCGTCCATCGTGCCGCTTGGTTTTCTTTCAGCGGCGGCACTTCGGCTTCGATACTTTGGCGGCCGTCGTCAAAATATTGCTCTTCGACAAACAGGCCGTCTGAATCAATTACGCATCTTGTCATTTTTTAATTCCTTGTTTTCGTTTTCCAATTTTTCGACTTTCTCGGCCAGCTCTTGGATGGCTTTCGTCAAAACTGGGATAAAAGTCTCATATTCGATGGTGTAAGTGTCGTTTTTGATGTTAACCATCGGCAGTCGGCCGTATTCTTGCTCCAGCTCGGCGATGTCTTGGGCAATAAACCAATGCTGCTGCCGGTCTTCTTTGTGACGGCCGTCTTTGGTTGGGTTCTTCCACCATTCGTGTACTTTGGCGGCGCGCTCTTCTTCCGGCAGGTCTTTGAAAAGCTCGTCAACGTAGGCATCACGGCGGTCGTAGTAGCCTGTGACCGGCTTCAGTTTCATGACAAATTTCAGGCCGTCTGAAAGCGGTTTGATGTCGGTTTTGTCGCGTCCGTCGGAGCGGATGTTGACGGCGGTCGGGGCATAAAGTGTTTGACCGTACACGCCGAGTTGGATTTCGTTGTCGCCGTTGAGCCGTGTGCCGGAGCCGATAGCGATTGAATTTGTGATTTTCCCGCTTAGAACATCGCCTTGCACGTTTCGATAGCCGGCAGATTCACCAACGAAAACGCATTGTTCACTGCTGATTGTTGGCGCGCACCAGTAACCGACGGCAACACTTGAATTATGTTCTCCATTTCTCAATGCTGACGCGCCAATTGCGGTAGTTTTTTTATATTCTGTCCCAGATCGGGCGGCATCTGCGCCAATTATTGTTGAATAGGACGCAGCTAATGCACTATTCATTGCGTTCGTCCCGATGATGGTCAATTCCTCATTCTTCGCGGCTGATGATGTTGTTGAGTAAACATACTTCAATTCAGCGTTGCCCGAAGTATTGAGCGATTTAGGGCTGTTGACAGTAATAGTCGTACCAGTAGCGGAAACAACCTCAACCGGCACAACATCGCCTTGCAATGTCTTTGCTTCGCCCGAAGTTAAGCGAATGCCCACCCAGTAAGTCGCTTTAGCACCTTTAAGATTAGAGAATGTCAGCGTGATTGTATTGCCTGATTGAGTATAAGTACCTGATTCAGTTCCACTCCAGACAACATCGCCGCCATTTGGGGCGCGGTTTCGCTCAAGATTTTCCATTGCGGCAGAACCAATGACGGTTGCTTTATAAACCATCTTCGCGTTCTTTGCTGCGTCTCCACCGATAACTACTTGAGCCGCTGAATCTTGATATTGCGCCAAAACAGACTGACCGATTGCTACGGTTTTACTGGTTTTAGACGGCCAAAAAACCTCAATATCGCCAGTCAATCCGACGGGGGCAGTACCACCCAATGCACCTGCGCCAAGAACAACGTTTGAATAACCTGTCCCCAAACCTTGCCCCGTGTTACGACCGATGGCGACGTTGGAATACCCTATTGTAATACCGCGCCCAGCATTGCCCCCGATACCGATATTGCGCGTGCCTGCCATTTGTGTCTGATCGTACCATTCTGTGACGGCCTGAACGTTAATCAGGCTGTCTGGGCCGATGGCGATGTTGTCGCGGCTGATGCGCGAAAAGCCCTGCGCGCGGTCGCCGATGGCGATTCCGGAAACACATTTTTCGGTTTTTGCCATCGCGCCCTCGCCAATGACGATGATTCCGGCGCGTGTCCATTCATTGGATTTGAGATTTGCGGCAGCTCCTGTGCCGCTAATAAATCGCCCGATGCCGCTGCGGATTGGCTGATAAGGCATATCTACGGTCGCGCCGTTGACGGTAAATTGGCCGTTTCCGTATTTGTTTTTTGTTTGGTATTTGTTTTTTGTATCGATTTTTAAGCCTAAGCAATCGACAAACACGCCTAACGCGGCGCGCTCGGCTGCTTCGATGGTCTCGGCGGCGTTGTTTTTTGATTCTGCAAAGCCAAAATCGCGGATTGTCAATGAGGTGTATTGGCGCAGCCAGCGTGTGCCTGATTCGCCGACGATGACTGTGGCAGCGTTGTCTGTTAATGCTTGGTTGTCGGATTTGACAAATACGCCGCCGCCGCCGTTGATGCCTTCGTGATAGTTTTCGACGATGACTGCGGCCGCTGTGGGCTTGTTAAATTCGCGCAGGGCGGCAATGCTTGGGACGCGGTAGGCGACGTTGCTTAATTTTTTATTTACGGTTTGCTCAACAAATTCACGCGTCGCCAAAACGACAGCCGGGTCAACCTTGAGGCCGACGGCGTCTGTGTTGTCGATTTGGATGACCATGCGGATAATTTGCTGGCTTGCCGTGCCGCTGGAGAGGCGCGGCTTGTAGCTGTCGGCGATGCTGCCGATTGCGATCAGGTTGTTGTTGTTGTCGAAGAGGCCGACTTCGCGGATCGTGAAATCGCCTTCTTCTTCGGGGATGAGCAGCTCGGCGATGACTTGCTTTTGGTTGTTTTCGTCAACTTCCAACATATTGAGGCTTGCGCGATACACTTCGCGCGTCAGGGCTGTGGCTGTGGCTGATGGCGTGATGGGGTTGCCGCCGCCGTCGCCTACTGCCATTTGGCTCAAGTTGACAACTGTGCCTAATGCGGTTGCTTTGGCAATGCGCGCGGCGCCGATGTTTGTGACGAGGGTGTAGTATTGTTGGCTCATGTTTTAAACCTTTGGATTACTTGTGATGACGTTGATTTGTTGTAATGCGGCGGCGGCACGGCCTGCCGGGGATAAATTAATTTTGGGTTTGATGTAGGGGTAAATTGTTGTCCGTTGGCCGCTGATGGTGATGCCGCTGGCTTTGAGTTTGCCGCTGGTAATCACGCCGACGGTCAAACCGCTTAAATGACGGCTGACCGGCTTGACCTTTTGGACGATGCGCAGCATTTCCTGATAGTCGGCTTGGCTGATGGCTTCTTCTGCTATCAGGGTCAAGCCAAAGCTGGCAGGCGAGCCGATGGGCTTGGTCTGAAACCATTCTGTAATCTTTGCAGTCACGCCGAATGGTTTGAGGGCTTCTTCGATTGCGCCGTTTGTGCCTTTAAATTTATGGGTTCGGTAGGCTGATTTGATGACGTCGCGTTTGCGCTGCTCGTCCCATGTGTCATTCCAGTAGTCAACCGACAGCGCCCAGGCGAGATACGGCAGCAGATGCGCAGGGATTCGGTCGGGGTTCCATAGGTCGGAGACGACGGCGTAGGGGACGGGGTAGATTTCGGCTTCGCCGAATTTCTTTTCAAATGCCGTCCGCGTTGATGGCTGGGCGGTTTGGTATTTATTCATTTTGGCCGCCGTAGCTTACGTTGATTTTCGTACACAAGGCCGCCTGATATTGGGTTACAGGGATGGCGGCGGCTGGCTGGCTGATGACGACGCTCTGCACGCCTTCGACGCGTAGGGCGGCATAAATCATAGAGAGGTCAACGTCGCGGCCAAGTTTGAAATTTTCGTCCACGGCTTCGCGCATACGCACGCGCGCGTTTTCCAAAATCGGCTCATAGTCGGGGGTTGGAAAGACGATGATTTGAGCGTTGATTTGATACTCGATGATTTGGGCGGCCTTGACTGTCACGCGGTCGGCGGTAGGTCGGCGGTATTTGGCATTGACGGCCTCGGTCACGGCTTTGATGACGGCTTCAGACGGCACGCCGCCTGCTTGATTGGAGAGGACGACAATATCGACAACCGCGCCGCTAGGGCTGATGACGGCGATGTCGGCGACTTGGCCGTGAGCTGATTTGGCGTGTTGGTAATATGATTCTTCGCTGCCTGCCGTGGTCAGCGTTTCAAATGCGCCTTGCACGCGGCGGCGCAATGATTCGTCGGATTCTAAAACCTGCTGGATGGGCGGCTCGACGGTGTAGTCCGCCTCGGTAATGACGAGGCGCTGAATATCGACATTGGCAGCGAGCTGGTCTAAGTCGCTGCCGCTGGCGTATGCCAGCATTAAGCCTTTGGCGCGCTCGTTGAAATCTTGGCGCATGAGCATTTCGGAGTAGGCGCACTCTTCCAGCAATTTGACAACTGGCTCTGATTCAAGCTCTAAAACCTTGCGCCAATATTCACGCTCGGCAGGCGTTTGGTATTCGGCGATGAAACGCTCCTTGCGCGCGGCAAGTATTTTCTCGAAGTCAATCTCTTCGATGACGTCGGGGGCTGGGATTTTTGAAAGGTCGGCAATTTGCGGCATTTTGTTATTTCCTAATGCTGAATGTCTCAAGAGTGCCGGTCGAGATGTTGACGGCTTCGATGTTGATGATGACTTTGGCGTCGTTGGCGTTGGCCGCCGATACGGAGGCCGCCTGAATTTCAATGCGCGGCTCCCACTTTGCCAGCGCGGCGATGGCTGCCGCCTGGCATTGCAAGAGCAGGGCAGGGGTAATCGGTTGGTCTAATAATTCGGGCAGCAGGCTGCCATATTCTTCGCGCATCAGGCGCGTGCCGATGCGCGTGAATAGAATGTTTTTTATTGACTGGCGTATGTGGTCGTAGAGGCCGATTTGACGGCCTGTTTCGCTGTTGGTCATTCTGGTTTGCCTGTTTTGCCGCCGCTGTCGCCTGGGTGGATGTGGTCATCGACGACAATGCCGTTGGATGTGATTTTGCCGGTATTGGTCAGCGTGCCTTCGTGGTTGATTTCGCCCATGATGGTTGTGCCGCCGCCATCGCCGCCGCTGCCGCTCATGCCTGACGTGTAGGTCAGCAGTCCTTGGCTGGTGGTCATTTTTTGGATGACGACGTTGCCTGTGATTAATGTGTCGGGCGCGTCGATGGTCAGTTTGGCAACGGCTTTTAAGGTCATTTGGCCTGCGCCGTGGTTGTAATTGATGATTGCGCCGTCGGGGAATTTGACGACGGTCTCGTCAGCCGATTGGGCGGGGCTGGGGAATGAGGTCGATGCCATGCCGCACAAAACCATGCCGTTGGCGGTCTCGCCGCTTGGCGACAAGATGATGCAGTTTTCTCCGACGCTCGGTGGGCGGTGTACAGAAACGCCGCCTGCGAATGGGACGAAATAGGGCAGCCAATCGCTCGTCAGCTCGCCATGCTGCACGCGTACCAATGCGCGCGCAGGGTCTGATTCGGCAATCACGCCCTGCTTGATGATGTTGGCGATTTTTCTGTTGAGTTCGGCGGTCATTGGGTTTGGGTTTTGGTTCGCGTGCGTGTAATGGGCATAGTTTGGCAACGGAAACGCGGTTTTTCTATTTTTGGCGGTTTTGATGGTTTTTTTTAAAAGAGAGGCCGTCTGACAACGGGTTCAGACGGCCTTTTTTATTCGTGCGCGGTCATGTGGCTGATGACAAGTTGCTCAATAGTGTCGAGGTCGTCATCACTAAAACCTAAGAGATGACGCTCGGGGCGGTTGTCTTCGCCCGATTGGTGGGCTGCGGCGATGTAGGCTGTCAATCCGCTGACGAATTTGATGGCGACGCCCATGCTGTCGATTTTTGATTGCAGATATTTGGCGCGGTGGATTTTCGTGAACATGCGCGTCTTGAGCCGCTCTTTGGTGGGCTTGCCGTCTAAGACGCGGATGTAGTCGCGGTTGAATTTTGACACGCCGCGCGTTTCCAATTCGTAGCCCCATTCATACTGCGGATCGTAGGCGGCTGTGTTGATGCGCGATTTCTTGGCGGCGCTGGCGGCGGTCTTGATGTTTTTAAATTGGCGGATTCGTCCGGCGTGTTTGCCGGAGAGATAGACAAAGCGCTGCCCGACTTTCAGCCGCTCGCCGTCTTTGAGCTTCCTGCCTTCTTCGTCGTGACCGGCGCGCGGCTTCATGGCGTTGCCTTCTGGCTCGACGTTGGCGCGGATGCGCTGGCGGTTGGCTTTGAGGACGACTTTGCCAATATCACTTTTCAGTCGGCGCAGCTCTGTCGGGGAGAGCTTGGCAATGTATTCGTCGATGTTCTTAATGTAGAGGTTTAATGCGTCGGCGGTCATTTTCTGCTCTCACCGATTCCCAGCGCGGTCATCAGGTCATCGTGATTGGCATTGCGCGGATGGCCGATGACAATGTTGCCGTTGTCGTCGGTCAAAACGGTGGTGCGCTCGGTCAGGTTTAACTCAATCAAGATGTCGCAGGTGTCGTTCCCCAAAAGCTCAACCTCGAAACTGTAATCTGTCGGCGTGGTCGCACCCGGGCCGATGATTTGTGGGTTTTCTTCTTGCAGCCATGCGATGACGACGGCGTTTAAGACGTCGATGTTGCCGGTAAAGTCGGTAATCATGAGGCTTAAGCGGTATTTAGTCTCATGGCTTAATGTGCCTTTTGAGGCGACGATTTGCCCGTTTGTCACAAACATTGTCAGCTTGTCGGGATTTTGGCGCAGCTCGGGCAGATGCTTTTGGATTTCAGCGCGCAGTAAAGCTGGTTTTTCCATGTTTTTCTTGGTCTCGTTGGCAGTCGATACAGAGGCGGCAGCCGGGGACGGCTTGGCGGCGCGCTTCGGGGATGGGTTCGCCGCATTCTTCGCACTCAAATGCGGATGGGTAGTTTTGGGCGGCGCGGTCGGCTTGTCGTGCTAATGCGTGGGCGCGCTGCATTTCTTCCAGCTCGCATGCGCGGTCGATGAAATCGGTCATTTTTCCGTCTCCTCTTCTTGATGGAGGCAGGCGGCGAGGGTGTCGCGGTAGAGGCGGCACTGCTGAAAAGCTGTCTTGTAGGCGGAAATGGTATAAACCAAGTCGGCATTGGTTTTGATTTCTGCCGGCGGATTGACGGTACATTTCGGCACGGGTGGGCAGGTGTCGGCGGCTTGGATGGTCAGCGGCTCTTTGGCGGCGCAGGCGGTCAGGGCGGCGGCGAGTAAGATAGGGAGGATCGTTTTCATGGCTGTGCTTTCTAAGATAGGGCGTGTCAAACACGCCCTTTTTTATTTGATGGCTTTGGCTAAGTCTTCGGGGACTGCCTGATTTGCCCAATCGTGATTTTTTTGGATGGCCGTCTGAATCTGCTCATTTTTGCCTGCTGTTTCGGCGGTCAACTTGTCGAGCTGCGCTTGCATGGCTCGGCTGCGTTGTTGGTAGAGCTTCAGGGCGGCTTCTTTTTGCTTGATGGTCGCGGCCTGCGTTTTGATTTCCTGCTCTTTGGCTTTGATTGTGCGGTTTGCTTTGAGCAGGCCGTTCATCAATAGAGCGCAGGCGAGAAAGAGGGCAATGCAGAATGAAATGACGATTTTCATGTCGCGTCCTTTAGGCAAGCTCGAAATGTGGGCCGTCGATAAACGCGCGTTTACCGGCGGCGCGGCGTTCGGCGACGTAGTCGGCGACGAGTTCGGTTGTCGGCTTGGTGGTGTCGTTGAGGATTGCCCAGCAGCCGCCCCAGCGGATGCGGATGTTGAGTTCTTTGGCAGCGTCGCGCATGGCTTCGGCGATGGGATAAAAGTTTTCCCACGCCCATGAAATCTCTTTTGTGCCGTTGCCGTCGAAATCGCCCCACGGAATGAGGTCGGAGGCGTGGCCGTAGCCGTCGGCTTGTTTTAAGTGTTTGCTGTTGAGGGTACGGCTTGCTCCGGCGGCGACAAGTCGCTTTTGTCGCTCGAGCGTGCGCAGTCCTTCGTTTACGCTGAAATCTTGGATGGTCTTCTCAATCGCGCGCTTGATGACTTTGACGAGATTGGGATGCACGCCGTTTAATTTTGACAGGCTGGTTTTGCCTAATGTGTAGGTTTGTTTGTCGGTCATTTGTGAGGCTTTCTTATGGGTTGGTTTGATGTTTGGTCGCGGTCGGCAAGATGCTGTTGACGTTGCCGCCGTGCCAAATTAATGCTCCGGTATGGAGGGCCAATCCGAAAATCAGCCCCCACACGGCGACGGAGTAGAGTTTGAAAATCACGGCTATCATGAGGCCCATCATCCAGGCGAATTTGAGCCAGGCAATAAAGCAAATGAGGGGCTTATGGGTGCGGCCGCGTGTATCAAAAAACAGGATGCGCCATGCGCCGGCGGCAGTCAGGGAGATGATGGCGGCGGCTTGCAGTGGGGTCATTCGCTATCTCCTTTCTTTTGGGTTTGGGTTTGGCTTTTAGCTGTGCCGACAAAGTCGATCAGGCGGTTGACGATGACGACGACGAGGGCGGAGAACAGGGCTGCGCCCAAAAATTCGTTAAATTTCAGTGGCTGGGCGTCCGGGCGGATGATGCTTAATACCCAGTTGAAAATCCCTGCGGCGGTTTCGCCGCCAAAGATGCCGCTGAAAAAGGAAACGGCGAATAGCCAAGCCTTAGTCAGTGGGCTGTGTTGGTTTTGGCTCAAAATAAACAGGCTGGCTCCGACGGCTGCGCCGAAGGCAACAGAGGCGGCCATGTGATAACTGCCGATGACGATGACGGCCGCGTTGATGGCGGTGGTGGCTTTTGTTTCGTTCACGTTTTCTAATCCCATAAATTAATAGTTTTGATTGTTTGGTTTTGTTCGATTTTGGGCATGACGATGGTCAGCCCGGCAGGCAGTTGCACGGCTTGGCGGCTTAGTTTTGGATTGGCGGCGAGGATTTGCTCAACCATGCCGCTGGATTTGCCGTAATACTCGTATGCTAGGCGGCTGATGGTGTCGCCGTCGCGCGTGATGATGGTGTTGTTTTGGGTGTGCATTTCAGACGGCCTTTAGATTAGCTCGCAATCGATGCGCGGCTTTTTGAGCAGCTCGGCGATGGCGTGATGGCCTTCGCGGCGGTAGTCTTCGGCGGTCTCTTGTTTGGCGTCGCTGCGCGCTGCGGTCTTACCGGTGCTGTCGTAGTCGTTGTAAATCTCTAGGAGCAGGGCTTTGGTGTAGCTGTACACGGCGCGGCGGTAGCGGATGTTGGCGAGCGGCTCGCCGTTGATTCGGCGTTGGTCGGTTTGGCTGATGTGTTGCGCCAATGGGACGATGGCGATGATGTCTTTGAGCTGGTCGTTGACGTAGGCGACGGCGTTGACGGCGGTGTCGAAGAGGCGGTCGGGCGTGATGGTGGTGTCGATGCGCATGGCTTGGCGCAGGTCGTCTAAATCGATGACCGGCCAAAAGTCGCCGCTGTCGATTTGCTGTTTGTCGATGGTTTGTGTGTTTGTTGGTGCGGCGGAATTGAAGTTAAATCCAGTCATTGCAGACGGCCTTTTTTATTGGGGTATGGCAGGGGCGGCGGCGCAGGCTGTAAGGGATTGGGCTTGCAGACAGGCAGCCGTCTGCCATACGGCGGGGGAGCTTTTATTTTTCGAGCTGTTTTTTCAGGGCGTCGAGGCGTTTCTTCACGCCGCAGCGCTCGTTGTAGGCGAGGGCTTGCTCGTAGAGGGCGATGGCGTGTTCGATTTCCTCTTGCTCTTCTGCGCGCTCGCCTGCTGCTTTGAGCAATTTGGCGCGGATTTGGTCGGGCATGTTGTTGATGTGCAGGCCGTTGTCTGCTTTGGCTGTGACCCAATCAATCAGGGTTTGCAGGTTTGGCAGGCTGATGTCGCTGCCTGCGCTGATTTGCTCGGCCATTTGCTCGATGATGATTTCGGGCATGGTGCGGCTGTATTCGTCGGTCGATGCCATTTGTGTCTCGATGGCTAGTTGCGCCAACGGCATGGCTTGGTCGAGCGCGCCTGTGTCAATCATCCAAACCAAGAGCGTCGGGGTCACTTGGTCGTCTTCGGCGGCGCGGCCGGTATCGATGACGCCTTGAATCCAGTCGGAATAATTCGGAATCATGGCGGCTTTGGCTTTGATTTTGTCTTGGATTGATGCGATGTTTTTTAAAATCGCTTTGTCGTCTTTGAGGCTTTTATATAAGCGTTGATAGACGGTCAGGGCGTTGAGGTCGATGTTGTCTGCCGTTGCTTCGGCGGCATTGCTTTGGTCAAAATGCTGGCGGAGTAGGGTCATTTCAGACGGCCTTTCTTTTTGTCTTCGGGGGCTTTCGCCCCCTGTTTTTATTTGGTGTAGGTCAGGTTTTCAATCAAAACCGCTGCGCCATATTCCTCGACGATGAAGTCGATGTTTTTGGATTGCAGGCTCTCGAGCTGGTCTTTGCGTGGGTTGTCCACGATTTGGCGACGCTCGCCGCTGATTTGGTAGTAAATCGACAGATTTGACAACGGGGTAATCAGCAGGGTGTTTTGCGGCATGTTGGGGACGTACATGACCGGCAGGCCGCCTAATGTGCGCTCTTTGTTCAGACGGCCGCCTGATTCGATTTCGGTGGCTGTTTCGCCTGATTTGTTGACGATACGCAGGTATTTGTCGCCAACGGTGCGGCGGCTGGCCAAGACGACAAAGTCGGAGCGGTCGGCGAATCGTTCGTCCATCATGACGTTGAGCGCGTCTGTGACGACGGCGTCGAGGTTTTTGTAATCGGTCGCGCCCGGGCCGTATGGGACGGAGGCGGTCGATGTGCCGGTGGTGCCGATGCAGCGTGATTTGTTTTCTTCGCGCATTTTTTGCAGCCAGCCTTTGGCAACGTCTTGCAGCATTGTGTTGGTCGTGGCGTTTGAATCAGCGGCGCGGCTGGTGCCGTTCATGCCGATAGTTACCAAAGACAGGGCGATGGATTCGGCGATTTTTTTGTTGATGTGTTTCGGAAAATCGGTCAAATGCGCCCATTGGTCGATTTCGTCGTAGCGCAGGGCGGCGTCGAAGTTGGTTTTCTCGAGCGTGTACTTGCGGCCTGTCAGGTTGTGAATCGGCTTAGGCTTGCGCTCTTTGTCTTGGGCTGATGTGTCGGTATTGCTGCCGATCAAGCCGGAAGCCAGGCCGATGACTTCGCCGACTTTTTCAGTTTTCGGGCGCAGGTTGATTTTTTGCAGCAGCTCGGTGTTTTGGGCAATCTCGTCGTACATGGTTTGCACGGCGGTCGGGGAGATGGTGTAGCCGTTGCTGACTTCTTCTTTGCTGATGCCTTGGGCGGCGGCAACGTCGGAAATCATCGCGGCGATGGCTAAACTTAATTTTTTCTGATTCATGATGCGCTTTCTGTGGTATTGGGGGGATGGGGTGGATTTGCGGCTTGCTTACCAAGCGACGCGGTCGGCTGATTGGTTGCCGCTGTGTTCTTGGCGTTGGCCGGTATATGGCGCGGCTTCGATTTCGGCTTTGAATTTGTCAAACTCGGCGCGCAGGGCGTTGTATTCGGTTTGTTGGGCTTCGATTTTTTCGTCCAGTTTTTCGATTAATTGGGCGGCTTTGCCGAAACCGTACCAGCCATCTTGCTTGAATTGCTGGCCGTCTTTTGGCTCGCTTGGTTGCTCCGGATTGATGGCTGGGGTTTCCGGCTGCGCCGGTTCTTTTTTGCCGAAGTATTTGGCAAACAGGCGGCTGAAAATGCTTTCTGCGTGTTCAACGGTAATGGGTTGGTCTTGGTCTTGTTTGCTGTCTTGTGGCTTGGTCATGGCGATTTCCTGCGTTTCGGTTTGTCGGTAGGCGGTAAAGATTTTTTCTTCGGCCTTATTCTTGGCTGCGGTGTAGTTCGCGGTCGTGCCAAGGCTGGCCGGTGTGTCGGTAATGGCGAGGCCGGTCAGGTAGGCTTTATTGGTATCGGCAAAGCGCGGCGTGATTTCCATACTTGTGTAGATTTTTTGGCCGCTGTCCCAAAGTTTCTGGAGGCTCTCGGTAATATTCAGCTTGGCCAGCAGTGCGGTTTTGGTTTCGTCCTTCGCCCACGGCTCGGCTTTGAGTTCGACGACATCGCCGTAGCCGCCAGCGAAATCTGGAAACAGAAAATTCAGGTGTTCGAGATTGATGCGCGCGCCGTAGATTTCTGGGTCGTACTGCTCGGCCATTTCTTGCAGCTCTTTGGCTAAGATGGTGCGGCCGTCTGCGGTTTCGCCGCTGACGCCGATGACGCGCCAATCGGTTTTTTTATAGGTCATGTGTGGATGTCTCGCGTGTGGATGGGCATAGTTTGGCAAGCGTTAAGCTCTTTATCTATGCTTTGCGATTTTTGAGGATTTTTTTAAAAGGCGTTTGGGTTTAAGGCGGTCTGAAAATCATTGATTGTTTGGTTTTCAGACTTTTTTATTTTTTGAGAGATGACAAAAGAATCGTTAATCAAACCAAACGTCGATCCGCGCTTGATGGCGCGTGAGCTTTATTGGCAGGGATGGCGGATTTCGGAAATTGCCCGACATTTGGGCTTAAAAGCTCCGGCAGTCTATTCGTGGAAGAGCCGCGATAATTGGGACGGCGGCAGCCCTGCCGTGCGCGTGGCTGCGTCGGCGGAAATGAGGCTGCATGTTTTGATTGCGCAGCCGAAGAAATCGGATGCCGACTATAAGGAAATGCGGCAGCTTTTTGCGCTGGTATCGGGCGGCAAGAAAGCCGACGCGCGTCAGCCTGATTTAAATGAGGTCGAGCAGGCGGCGGCGCCTGTGGTTTCAGACGGCCTGCCCTGGGATGTGCCGACTATCGATAAGCCGCCGCGTGAGCGTCGGGAGCGTGAGAATGTGCGCTCGGCAACGAAGCCTGCGCCGAATAGTTTCACGGCAGAGCAGGTCTTGCGATTGCAGGAAATCTTCAGGGAGCAGATGTTTGATTATCAGCGGATTTGGTACAACCAAAAGGTACGTTTCCGCAATCTGCTCAAAAGTCGTCAGATCGGGGCGACGTTCTTTTTTGCGCGTGAAGCGTTTGTTGACGCGTTGACGACTGGTAAAAATAAAGTGTTTTTGTCGTCGTCTAAGGCGCAGGCGTTTCAATTTAAGCAATACCAAATCGACATGGCGCAGATGGTAGGCGTCGAATTGAAAGGCGCTGATATTCGCTTGGGCAATGGCTCGGTCTTGTACTTTTTGGGGACTAACTCTCGCACTGCTCAAGGCCGTCATGGCGATTTGTATGTTGACGAGTATTTCTGGATCCCCGATTTCAAAGAGCTGACGCGCTTGGCGAAGCCGATGGCCTCTCAAAGACAGTATCGGATTACTTATTTTTCCACGCCGTCTGCTGTTTCCCATCCGGCTTATTCGTTTTGGAATGGGGAGCAATTCAATGAGGGGCGCGATAAGTCGGAACATATCAAACTGGATGTCAGCCATGCCGCGCTGGTTGATGGTCGCGCCTGCGAAGATGGGCAATGGCGGCAGATTGTGACGCTTGATGATGCAGAGCGGCGAGGCTGTAATTTGTTTGACCGCCAACAGCTTCTGCTTGAGAACTCGCCGGCGGAATTTCGTCAGCTCTTTATGTGTGAGTTTGTTGAAGACGGCGACAATGTTTTCGACTTCACGGCTTTGCAACGCTGCGCGGTCGATTCGTGGGACGAGTGGGCGGATTTTTATAAACCATTCGCGGCGCGCCCTGTTGGGAATCTGCCTGTTTGGTTGGGCTATGACCCGGCCGATTCAGGCGATGCGGCGGCGTTTGTGGCCGTTGTGCCGCCGCGTTTTGCCGGAGATAAATTCCGAATTGTTGAGCGTCAGATGTTGCATGGCAATGATTTTCAAAGCCAGGCGGCCTTTATTAAAAAGGCTTTCGAGCGATACAACGTTCAGAAAGTTGTCATCGATAAGACTGGATTGGGCGCGGCGGTCTTCCAGATTGTTCAGGGATTCTATCCGCCTGTCGTTGGGGTTCAATATTCGATGCAGGAGAAATATTTGATGATTAATAAGATGCACGCGCTCATGCGTGAGCGTCGCGTTGAGTGGGAGCTGGACTGGAAGGATTTCACGGCCGCCTTTATGAGTATTCGCACGGCTGTGACCGGCAGCGGCCGCAATGTGACTTATGTCAGCGGTCGGACGAAAGAGTTGAGCCATGCGGATGTCGCGTGGGCGGCGTTGCAGGTGTTTTACCAAGAGCCGCTCGACGGGTCGGCGGCGCGTGGTTCTGTTGATGTTTATTAATGAGAGGTTTTTATTATGGATAATGAGATTTTAAAAGAGGGCAAGTTTGACTGTGATGTCTTCTCGTTTGAGGATTACCAAGATGTTTACAGTCTGTTTGATTTTATCGGCTGCTTTGATAACGGCAATTGGTACGAGCCGCCTGTCAACTTGTACGATGTCGAGCGTCTGCTGACTAAAGGGCTGCACCATGCGTCCGCTCTGCTTGCCAAGTTGAACATTTTGAAAGTCACTTTTAAGCCGACGGAATTTTTGAGCCGCTCGGAATTTGAAAAGCTGGCTTTTAATTATTTGGTTTTGGGCAATGGCTATCTTGAGATGCAGCGCAATCGGCTGGGCAAAATCGTCGGAATGAAAAGCCGCTTGGCTTTGTACATGAGGCGCGCTTCAAATCTGAAAGACTTTGTCTATCTGCGAAATAATTTTGTACAGTTGAACTATGAAAAAATATCCGGCGCCGATGTGATCCATATCATGCAGCCGAATCTGAAACAGGAAATCTATGGTGTGCCTTATTATTTGGCGGCGATGGATTCGATTGATTTAAATTCGGCGGCGACGAAATTCCGCGTCCGCTATTATAAGAATGGTTCGCACGCTGGATTTATTCTCTATTCGACTGATACGCAGATTGACGAGGACGGCTGGGATAAGGTCAAGTCGCAGCTCCGTCAGTCGAAAGGCGACGGCAATTTTAAAAATGTTTTGCTGCGCGCTCCGGGCGGAAATCCTGACGGCATTAAACTGATTCCCATCGCGGAGGTCGCGGCAAAGGACGAGTTTCTCAATATCAAAGCCGTCAGCGCGGAAGATATGATGGCGATTCATCGCGTACCGCCTGCGCTGATGGGGATTGTTCCTAAGTCTGCCGGTGGTCTTGGCGACGCGATGACGGTGGCCAAAGTGTTTGCGACAAACGAGGTCAAGCCGTTGCAGCAAAGTTTTATTGATGTCAATGAGCGAATCGGGCTTAAAGTCTTTGACTTCGACAGCTATCAAGTCGAAGAGCCAGCGGCAAAATAAAATCAAACTCCAAAGAAAAGCTGAATCCATTTTTTTCGGATTCAGCTTTTTTATTTTTTGGAATTTTGACCGGCCGCGGAGCGGCTCGCCGCGCACTTCCCTCCGCGCCTCCGCATTAAAAAAATCCTCTGCATTTTTATGCAGTCGCGTGAAATACTCAAAGTCTTATATTCTGATGGTCTTTGACAGATTTTTTATTATACGTTTTTTATGCGTTTTTACGCAAAATTCCGCGTTTTCTTTCTAAATTATTCGCTAGATTTTTGGCGGCGGTATTTTTCGCGTAATTCCATCACATCGCGGCCGAATAATTCCAGTGCTTCGCGGCGTTCTTCGAGCAATTCCGATCGGTCGTAGGCGCGCTCTGTCTTGTCGGCGATGCCGTGTGAAAGCAACAATTCCCCGACGTCGCGGCGGATTTTATGTTTCTCGCGGAGGTATGTTCGAGCAAGACTTCGGAGGCCGTGTGCGGTTGTGTCTAGTTTCATTTTCCGGCGCAGTTTCAGACGGACGGTTTCACGGTCGAGAGATTTTATAAAGCCGCTTCCTTCAAACAAATAAATCCCATTGACGTTGAGTTTTATAGCCTCGTTATAAATTTTCAGCAGGGCCGATGATAATGGCACGATGTGCGGCCGCGTTTTCATTCGCTCAAGTGGGATTTCCCATGTTTTCTGCTCAAGGTCAATTTCTTTGATTAGTGTCCCAGCCGCTTCTGACGGCCTTGTCATGCTTAAAAGCTGCCAATAAATCAGCAGGCGCGCCCGTTCGCCAATCCCATCGGCAGTTTCTAGTTTTTCGATTAGTAGAGGTAGCTCATCATATTTTAAAGACTTAAAGTGCCGCTCTTTTGGTTTGTCAAAAACCTGCTTTCCGATAACAGTCACGGGGTTGCTTTTCAGAGTGCCGTCGGCGACATAGTAGTCAAACATCAAATTTAAATTTCCTTTGACACGCCGCAGATATTCCAACACGCCGCGCGCTTCCATTTTTCGGAGCATTTCGACAATCTCGGCCGTCTCGATTGTGCGGATGTCGCGTCCTTTAAAAACTGGAATCGCGTTCAATTCAAGCGCCGACAATACTGCTTTTGCATAACGTGGAGCTTTTCCGCTGCCATCTTTGCCGCCCGATCTAGCCCAGCGGTCATACCAAACCGCCAAGCAATTTTCAAATCGATATTTCGCGGCGACGTCATCGGAAATTATTTTCGGGTCTTTCCCTTCGGTAATTTTTTTTAATATTTCCTCTCGCCATTGCCTTGCGTCTGCGAGGCCGAATTTCGGGAAAAGTCCCAGCGTCAGCGTGTCGGACTTTCCATCAGTCGGGCGGCGATATTGAAGCCGCCATGACTTCTTGCCAGATGGAAGCACCCAAAGAGCGAGGCCGCCGCCATCCGGTAGCTTGTACATTTTATCTTTTGCGCGCGCGGCTTTGACTTGTGCCAGCGTCAACGGGGTCACGATTTTGGGCATTTTCCAATCCGTTTTTGTCTAATACCAAATAAAATACCACAAAAAAACAAAAAAGATTTAAACCTGTTTAAAAGGGTTTTTCAATTTGAATAAGAAAAAGCCCTTTAAATACTTAATATTTAAAGGGCTTTTTTCAGTTTTTGAAAAGTTCGTAAAACTTTTAAAAGTATCTATGGCAGAGAGGAAGGGATTCGAACCCTCGATACGCTATTCACGTATACACGCTTTCCAGGCGTGCGACTTAAACCACTCATCCACCTCTCTGTGGAATCAAACATATTTTATTGCCTGATATTGTAGCTTAATCAGACAAATAAATCTATTCAATAAAAAATCCGGATAAGCCGGATAATTGATTTGGTGCCCAGGAGAAGACTCGAACTTCCACACCCGTGAGGATACTAGCACCTGAAGCTAGCGCGTCTACCAATTCCGCCACCTGGGCAATCAGGATGGAGATAAGCAAAGCGGCGACCAAAAGGTTTGGTGCCCAGGAGAAGACTCGAACTTCCACGCCCGTGAGGACACTAGCACCTGAAGCTAGCGCGTCTACCAATTCCGCCACCTGGGCTTTGCTTTATTTCCTGTTTTGCGTTACAGTGATTGACTATTTCGCAAAGAAGCGGTCATTATATATTTTAGAAAAAGAATGTCAACCAATAAAATGAACAAAAATATTAAATCTTTAAATTTACGAGAAAAAGACCCGTTTTTGAAACGGGAGAAACAACGTTACGAACATCCGCTGCCAAGCAGGGAGTGGATCATTGAATTATTGGAGCAAAAAGGCGTGCCGTCGAAAATCGAAGTCTTGGCACGCGAGTTGTCGATTACGGAAGAAGAGTACGAATTTTTCGAACGTCGTCTGAAAGCGATGGCGCGGGACAGTCAGGTTTTAATCAACCGTCGCGGTGCGGTTTGCGCGGCAGACAAATTGGATTTGGTCAAATGCCGTGTCGAGGCGCACAAAGACGGCTTCGGCTTCGCCGTACCGCTCACGCCCACCAAAGACGGCGATTTTGTCTTATACGAACGCCAAATGCGCGGCATCATGCACGGCGACATCGTGACCGTCCGCCCTGCAGGCATCGACCGCAAAGGCCGCCGCGAAGGAACGGTTTTAGATATTGTCGAACGCGCGCAAAGCAAAGTGGTCGGGCGTTTCTATATGGATCGCGGCGTAGCGATTTTGGAAGCGGAAGACAAACGCCTGAACCAAAGCATTGTCTTGGAACCTGACAGCGTCGCACATTTCAAACCCGAATCCGGCCAGGTCATCGTTGGCGAAATCGAGACTTATCCCGAGCAAAACCGCCCTGCCGTGGCGAAAATCATCGAAGTATTGGGCGATTATGCCGACAGCGGTATGGAAATCGAAATCGCCGTGCGCAAACACCATTTGCCGCACCAATTCAGCGAAGCGTGTGCCAAAGCTGCGAAAAAAATCCCCGACCATGTTCGCAAAAGCGATTTGAAAGGCCGCGTCGATTTGCGCGATTTACCTTTGGTAACCATAGACGGCGAAACGGCGCGCGATTTCGACGATGCCGTGTTTGCCGAAAAAATCGGGCGCAATTACCGTTTGGTCGTAGCGATTGCCGATGTCAGTCATTATGTCCGCCCCGATGACGCTATCGACACGGACGCGCAGGAACGCAGCACCAGCGTTTACTTCCCGCGCCGCGTGATTCCCATGTTGCCGGAAAACCTGTCCAACGGCATCTGCTCGCTCAATCCCGATGTCGAGCGTTTGTGCATGGTGTGCGACATGGTCATCACTTACGCGGGCAATATTAAAGAATACCGCTTCTACCCTGCGGTTATGCGTTCCCATGCCCGCCTGACGTACAACCAAGTCTGGGATTGGATTTCAGACGACCTAGACCACCCACACAAAGCCCAAATCGACACCCTCTACAAACTCTTCAAAATCCTTCAGAAAAAACGCTTCGAACGTGGCGCGGTGGAGTTTGAAAGCGTCGAAACCCAAATGCTTTTCGACGACAACGGTAAAATCGAAAAAATCGTGCCCGTTATCCGCAACGACGCCCATAAATTGATTGAAGAGTGTATGTTGGCGGCAAACGTCTGCGCGGCAGAGTTCCTGATAAAAAACAAGCACACCGCCCTCTTCCGCAACCACTTAGGCCCGACACCCGAAAAACTCGCCACCCTGCGCGAGCAGCTCGGCTTATTGGGTTTGCAACTGGGTGGCGGCGACAACCCGACACCGAAAGACTATGCCGCACTTGCCGAACAATTCAAAGGCAGACCCGATGCCGAATTGCTGCAAGTCATGATGCTGCGTTCCATGCAGCAGGCAGTTTACGAACCGCATTGCGACGGACACTTCGGTCTTGCCTACGAAGCATACGCCCACTTCACCTCCCCCATCCGCCGCTATCCCGACCTGACCGTCCACCGCGCCATCAAAGCCGTGTTGAACCAGCAAACCTACACGCCAAGCAAAAGCTGGCAGGCTTTGGGCGTACATACCTCGTTCTGCGAACGCCGCGCCGACGATGCCAGCCGCGACGTGGAAAACTGGCTGAAAACCTATTACATGCGCGATAAAGTCGGCGAAATATTCGAAGGCAAAATCTCCGGCATGACCAACTTCGGCCTCTTCGTTACCTTAGACGGCATCCACATCGACGGCTTGGTACACATCAGCGATTTGGGCGAAGACTATTTCAACTTCCGTCCCGAAATCATGGCGATAGAAGGCGAACGCAGCGGCATCCGTTTCAACATGGGCGACAAAGTCAGCGTCCGAGTAGCGCGCGCCGATTTGGACACCAGCAAAATCGACCTGACCTTGATCAGCGGCGGAAGCAGCGGCAAAAAACGCCGCACTAAAACCACTGCACAAACCGGCTCGAAAACCAAACGCAAACTGACGGCGAAAGAAATCGACGACGCGATGAAAACGCCTGTAAAACAGGAAAAACCCGCCGCCAAACGCCGCAGCAAAGCCCAACCGTCCAGCACAACAACGTCGTCTGAAAACGGCAAAAAGAAAACCGCCAAAGCCAAAACGGCAACGGAAAAAGCCAAACGCAAAGACAAAAAGCCAAGCAAAAGCGTGAAAATCAAGGTGAAAACCCCGAATACCGCGCCAACCAAGCGCAAAGGCAGAAGCAAGGCTAACGGCTGATATTGCAACCCCAAGCCTCCTTCAATCACAAAAGGTCGTCTGAAATTTTCAGACGACCTTTTGTGTAATGACATTCATTTCGCAACAAATAAATGTCAGTAGTTTGAATATATTTAATTTTTCGGCTCAGGCAATGTTTGATTTTCCGTAACGGATAAAACAATCATCATGGTCAAATTGTAAGACACGGGCACGCTGTTGCTGCAACCACCCCCTCACCGTCCTTAATCCTGAATTCAAATAAGGTACGGTACTTTGTAAAATTTGCGGGCGGATGAACATCACGTTGTAATGCGGCGTTACAGGTGTTTCGATATAAAAGGCATTGCACAAAGGTGTTTTTTTAGAAACTGCCTGAAACCTTTCTACCAAATCATCCGGCAAATTAGGCATATCGCACGGCACAACCAAAAGCCAGTCGGCAGAGGCAATCTGCAAATCATTGGCAGCGGTACACAATGCAGCCAATCCGCCCAAATACCGCCATTGCCTTGCATCCGGCAGCAGGTGCGGGCTTCTGACGGCATAACTTTCCAAATTACGGTTGGCACTGATGGCAATATGGTCAACTTGCGGCCTAATCCTTTCGATAACGCAATCAATCAACGTTTTTCCTTGCCAGAGCAACAGGCCTTTATCTACGCCGTCTGACTGTCCCCCTGCCGATATCAACGCAAATATTTTCATATTTATCCTTTGTGAAGCGGTTTGGTTACCCGATGTCGTCTGAAAGTCTTCATCCGAGTGAGCGGGCTTATGATAAAATTCATATAATTTGAATTTTATCATAACATGATTTTACATTGAAACAGTGTCATCTCTATTTCATGGCAACCATCTCGTCGGTCCGATTGCCTCTAAGCCGAATGAATGATATGTTTACACAGTAACCGACCGAAAACTTCCAACGGCATATACCTTCTATGTCTTTCACATTCCGTTTTTTAAACCGCCTGAGCCTGTCTTCGCGCTTGAAGCTGCTGACCATATTATGGGTCGGCTCCGCCCTTTTGTCCGTCATCCTGACTTTGGTACTCTCTTGGAGGCTGCAAAATGCCGCCACCGTTATCGAAGATGCAGGCAACTTGCGGACGCAGGTTTACCGCCTTGCCTACATGGTCGGCGAACGCGCACCCAAGGCGCAAATCAACAATCAAATCCGCGAATTCGAACAAAACCTCAACCGCATCAGCCAGAGTAACGCCATACACCCGCTGATGCCCTCTGAAACACCGCCCGCCTACGACCTGATACAGACCGCGCTGATTGAAGACTGGAAAGCCAACATACAACCCGTCCTGCGCCGTTACGAACGCCCCGACCAAATCAAGCTCTACCGTTTTGCAGCCAATATCGAACTGTTTTTACAGGCGATGGAACACGCCAATGAGAAAAACACACTATGGTTGCGCCGCTTTCAAATGATTATGATGGGGATGATTTTTGCGGCGGCGGGACTGATGATTATCTGGCACTATGCATGGATTATCCGGCCTTTGGAAACACTGAGGGACGGTGTAAAGACCATCAGCCAAGGCAGGTTCGGCGTTCAGATCGACACAGACCAGATAAGCGAGTTTGCCCAAGTCAACAAAGGCTTCAACCAAATGAGCAGCCGGCTAAAGACGCTTTATACCGATTTAGAGGGGCAAGTGGCACGTCAAACTCAAGACCTGGCGCGACAAAACCGTGATCTGACGCTGCTCTATCAAACCACCCGCGATTTGCATCAAACTTTCACCCCCCAACAGGCGTCGGAAGAATTTCTCAAGCGCACCCTGCCTGCCGTCTCCGCAGAAGCGGGCAGCATCCGCCTTTGGGATAACGAACGCAAACGCACGGACATAGTGGCGTCCATCGGGCTGCCTGATGATTCGGATGATGAGCCGGATACTGCCCCGGATAAAACGGCACTCAAACACGCCGTTTTCCCCATCAGCTATCAAGAGGAAGAACTGGGCGTTTTAAACCTGTATTTTTCAGACGACCTTAAACCAGATAACAACGACAACGAACTGCTGCGTACATTAAGCGGACAATTAGGCGTTTCCATCGTCAACAGCCGTCTCGAGCAAGAACGCCGCCTGCTTGCCGTTTTACAGGAGCGCAACCTGATTGCCCAAGGCCTGCACGACAGCATCGCACAAGCATTGACTTTCCTAAACCTCCAAGTCCAAATGCTGGAAAGCGCATTCTATTCAAACCAAAAAGAACAAGCCGAAGAGAATATCCGCTTCATCAAAGACGGCGTGCAGGAATGTTATGAAGACGTACGCGAACTACTGCTGAACTTCCGCACTAAAATCAGTAACAAAGACTTCCCTGAAGCCGTTTCTGCCCTGCTTACCCGATTTGAAAGGCAGACCAAAATCAACGTCAGTACCGAATGGAGGGATGAAGGCGCGGCATTGAACAACGATGAGCAGTTACAGATTATCTTCATCCTCCAAGAGAGCCTGTCCAACATCCGCAAACACGCCTTGGCACACAACGTTACCGTCAGCATTGACAACCGTCAGGACTTCACGCTAATCATCCGCGATGACGGCGTAGGTTTCGATCCCGCTCACCTGGACACGCTTTCCGGCGAACATGTCGGCATGGGCATCATGCGCGAACGCGCCCAACGTATCCACGCAGAATTAGAAGTCAGCTCCAAACCGGATGAAGGCACAACCGTTACCCTAACCCTACCCAAACACAAGAGAACATTCTCATGACCATTAAAATTATCCTGATCGACGACCACACACTCTTCCGCAGCGGCATCAAAGCCCTGCTCTCCCGTCAAAGCGACTTCGAAGTCATCGGAGAAGCCGCCGACGGTTTGTCCGGCGTCAAAATGACGGAACAGCTCAAACCCGACGTCGTCTTACTCGACCTTGACATGCCCGTCATGAACGGCCGCGAAGCACTGGCACAAATCTTGGGCATCAACCCGAACCAAACCGTCATCATGCTGACCGTTTCCGAAGACAGCGACGACCTAACCGAATGCATGCGCATCGGCGCGCGCGGCTTTTTGCTGAAAAACATCAACGCCGACTTCCTGCTCGACAGCATCCGCAAAGCCGTGGACGGCGACAACGTCTTCTCGCCCGAAATGACCACCCGCCTCGTCCAATCCCTGATTTCCCCGTCCGCACCGCGTACCGATCAGGCACTCTCTACCCTCACCCCGCGCGAACTCGAAATCTTAGGCTACCTCGCCGCCGGACACAGTAACAAAGTCATCGCCCGTCATTTGGAATTGGCAGAATCCACCGTCAAGGTTCACGTTCAAAACCTGCTGCGAAAACTTGACCTCAGTAGCCGCGTCCAAGCCGCCGTTTACGCCGTTCAGCACAAAGTCCCGCAGCCTGAAATCAATTAAACGGCTCAAGATACCGGTACTCAAGCGGTAAAACATGAAAGGTCGTCTGAAAATGGTTTAGCAGAATTTACCCTATCCGTTTTCAGACGACCTTTCCCGTTCCAATCGGCTATGAAAAAGAGACAATCCGACGGGCATCATCTATCAAGTAGTCCGATAATCCCCCCTCGCGACGATAAAAAACAATCGCTGCTTTTAATATAAATTAAGGCCTATAAACGGCTGCTGCGTTTATAATGTGCCTGTTCAACCCTTCCACCGAGAAGACGCCATGAAAAAACTCCTTTACTTCTTTACCGCCTTTTTTGCCCTGTGTTCCAGCGCGTTCGCTGTGAACGCCGACGATTTGCTGCCGCCTGAAAAAGCGTTTGTGCCGCAAGTGAACGTTACCGACAAAGGCATCAACGTCGAATTCAAAATCGCCGACGGCTACTATATGTACCAATCGAAAATCGTTGCCGCCACCGCGCCTGAAGGCGTATTGGGCGAACCCGTTTTCAGCAAAGGCGAAGCCAAAGAAGATGAGTTTTTCGGCAAACAAACCGTGTTCCACCGCGCCGCTCAGGTCAACTGGCCTTACAAAAAAGCCGCGCCGACCTACAAGCTGACGCTGACTTATCAAGGTTGTGCCGAAGCCGGCGTATGTTACCCGCCTGTGGACACGTCTTTTGAGATTAATGGCAACGGCCTGTACCAGCCGCAAAGCGACGAACCCATATCCGCCAAAGACCGCTTCCTGCAACCCGATTCCGCCAAACCATCCCCCACCGCCGCGCCTAAAGCCTCGCAAAACGACGACGGCAGCCGCTTCAAATTATCTTGGGAAACATTAAACGCCAACCTGTTGGCGTTTTTTATCGCAGGACTGGGCTTGAGTTTTACCGCCTGTATGTACCCGCTTTTGCCGATTGTTTCCAGTATCGTCGTCGGCGATAAAAACGCCGGCAAAAAGCGCGCTTTCGCCCTATCTATGGTCTATGTACAAGGTTTGGCACTGACCTACACGCTGGTCGGCGTCATCGCAGGCTTGACGGGCGCGCTCCTGACCGTATGGCTGCAACAGGCTTGGGTCGTTCTCGCTGCCGCGGGCCTGATGATCGTCCTCGCGCTCTCCATGTTCGGTCTCTTCAACATCCAACTGCCCAACGCCGTCCAATCTTATTTCCAAAACCAAAGCAGCAAACTCTCCGGCGGCAAAATCGCCTCCGTATTCGTCATGGGCATACTCTCCGCGCTGATCGTCGGTCCCTGCGTCGCCCCGCCGCTGGCATTTGCCTTGGGCTATATCGGACAAACCGGTGATGCCGTTTTGGGCGGACTCGCGCTGTATGCCTTGGCACTCGGCACCGGCGTTCCGCTGATCCTCATCGGCACATTCGGCGGCCACGTCCTGCCGAAAGCAGGCGACTGGATGAACGGCATCAAATACGCCTTCGGCTTCATCCTGCTTGCCGTTGCCGTTTACCTCGCCACGCCGCACCTGCCCTACTACCTCGTTGTTGCGCTTTACACCCTGCTCATGATCGTCCCTGCCGTCATGTTACTGATTAAATCGGGCAAACAAAAAGGTCGTCTGAAAACCACAGCCTCCGTTTTAGGCTTCCTGCTGCTCATCGGCGGCGCATGGTTCGGCTGGCAAAGCGCAAACAAACAAACCACCGCCCTGCACCACTTCCTGACACTCGCCCCCCCGTCTGAAGCAGGCAAAACCACCGACCACGGCAAAATGTTCACCGACGTCGCCGAACTCAAAGCCGCTATGGATGCCGCATTGAAAGCCAACCCCGACAAACCCGTCGTTTTGGATTTCTACGCCGACTGGTGTATTTCCTGCAAAGAAATGGCAAGCTACACGCTCAACCAGCCGCAAGTACATGAAGCCGTCGATATGGAACGCTTCTTCCAAATCGACGTAACTACCAACACACCCGACCATCAGGCAATGTTGAAAGAATACGGCCTCTACGGCCCGCCGGGCATATTCGCCATCCACGCCGACGGCCGCCGCAGCGACCCCTTGCTCGGCTTCGTCAAACCAGACGAATTCATCAACTGGTACAAACAAAACGAAAAATAAAGACGAAAGGTCGTCTGAAAACCTGAAACAGGGTTTTCAGACGACCTTTTTACAAACAACCGCACTATAATCCCAACTATCTCCCTTCACAAAGGCAGCCTCATGCAAACTTGGCACGAAGCAATCGGCTCGGAAAAGTCCGAACCCTATTTCCAACACATCATCGAAACCGTCAAAAAAGAGCGCGGCATGGGGCGGATTATCTATCCGCCTGCCGAAGACGTGTTCAACGCCTTTAAAGCAACCGAATTCGGTAACGTCAAAGTCGTGATTTTGGGGCAAGACCCGTATCACGGTGCAGGACAGGCGCACGGGCTGGCGTTTTCCGTCCGCGAAGGCGTCGCCGTCCCGCCCTCGCTGGTCAATATTTACAAAGAGCTGGCGGACGACATCGAAGGCTTCCGTATTCCGCAACACGGCTATCTGCAACATTGGGCGGAGCAGGGCGTTTTACTGCTCAATACCGTCCTGACCGTCCGCGCGGGACAGGCGCATTCCCATGCCACATTGGGTTGGGAACGCTTTACCGACGAAGTGGTCAACCAAATCAACCAAAACCGCGAACACGTCGTCTTCATGCTTTGGGGCAGCCACGCGCAGAAAAAAGGCGCGTTTATCGACCGCAGCCGCCATCTCGTCCTCAGCGCGCCGCACCCCTCGCCGCTGTCCGCCTATCGCGGTTTCTTCGGCTGCAAACACTTTTCCCGCGCCAATGCCTATTTGCAGGAAAACGGGATAACGCCGATAGATTGGCAGGTATAAAACAGGTCGTCTGAAAACGACAGCCCGGCAAACCGAACAATCCGATTACCCGTCTGAACAAGCCTTCCTTTTTCAGACGACCCCTTTCCCAACCCATAGGAGAACACTATGCAGGTAACGACTTCAGCCATTGTCAACGGCGAATTTGAAGACAAATACGGCAAGCGCGGCAGCCAGTTCAGTCCGAACGATATGCCGACTTACTCCATCCCCTTTGAAATCAGCGGCGCGCCCGAAGGCACGAAATCCTTCGCCGTCGTTTTGGAAGATAAAGACGCCATTACCGCCAGCGGATTTGTGTGGACGCACTGGCTGATTGCCGACCTCAAGCGCACTTCCGTCGCCGAAAACGAAAGCCTGACCGCCACCGACTACACGCAAGGCGCAAACAGTTGGGCGAGCCTGTTGGGCAAGTTGGACATCGAAGAAGCCACAGGCTACGGCGGTATGTATCCGCCCAACTGCCGTCACCGCTACGAACTCATCGTTTACGCACTCGACACCGTATTAAACCTGCCGCGCGGCTTCCGCTTCAACGACCTGCATTTCGCCATGCAGGGACATATCTTGGACAGCGCAAGCGTAATGGGAACGTATGACGTATAAAGTTTAAGCAGTTTGAGACCTTTGCCAGATTTTTCAGAAAGCGCAATCTTAGAAACAGAAACGTCGTCTGAAACCTGTAACTACGTTTTTAGACGACGTTTTTATTGAATCAGCTTAGAATGAACTGACGATTTATTTCAAATAATGTTTATTTTAAATCTTTGCTTTGGAGTTTAAAAAGCAGATTCATTTCAAACTGTCGGTTCTTTTTCACGGGTCTTTAGCCGATGATATTGGATGCATCCAACCATTTTGATGGATCGTCGCTATCGAATTTGGCAAATACGGTGCTACTGCTTGAACCTGCTGCACGATAAGCAAGAGTCTGCTGCTCTGTATCAAAGATGAGATAAGGATGGTCTTTTTGGAGAATGACCTCAGGGTCTTTGTCAACGAACATCTTTGACCAGCTCAAATTGGCGTTGCTGCCAGTCAGCAATGAACGCATACCAGATAGGTCGAGTTTATCCGTCTCAGGGTTAAAGTCGAGCAAACGATCTATGCTGCCTTCACGAATATCTGCTGCAGTAAAGGCGACAGTGTCTCTGCCTGCACCTGTTATGATGGTGTCGCTACCCAAGCCGCCTGCAAGATAGTCATCTCCGTCTCCTCCGTTGAGGTGATCATTTCCATTGCCACCTGACAGGGTGTCGTGGCCGCCCATGCCGTACAGGAAATCGTTGCCTTCTTCACCACTCAAGCGGTTGTTGCCGCTGTTGCCTATCAGAATATTGTTAGAGTTGTTGCCAAATCCGAAGGTGTTGCCGTTGCCTTCCAATGTCAGGTTTTCGACGTGGGTCGGTAAGGTAAAGGTTGTATCGGCGTAAACCGTGTCGTTGCCTTCATTTGCATATTCAACAATGGTGTCGTCCGCGTTCTTACTGTAATAAATATCGTCGCCCAAGCCGCCGTAGAATGTGGTATGTCCGAGACTGCCATGTAAAACGTCATCATGGGGCGTTCCTTTAAGGACGTCTGATTTATTGTTTGCTGCACTACGGGATAAAGAGTGCAATGTATTGGCCATGATGGCTCTCCTTGAGATCAAGTAGCCGGGAATATAAATAATTCTATCTATATGACATTAAAGAATTTTTTTCTTGTACATCTCAACGAGGATTTGATCGGCGAATGAAATGATGAGAAAGATATAATAATTTATATTATTGTTTTGTTTATTAATTTAAAATAAAAATGATATTTGATGGCACTTCAATAAAATGCCAATTGCATTTTACATCTTCAGTCAATCATGCTACTGCCGAAGCAAAATTGCAAAAAACGCTTGCTTCAGACTGGAGTCCAAAGTATAAACTGGTGTCATTTAGTAACTTTATTAATGAATTAAAAGGCAAAAATAATGGAAATTAAACAAACCAATTCAACCATCAAATCGCGTGCGGCGGTAGCATTCGCGCCAAATCAACCCTTACAAATTGTGGAAATCGATGTAGAAATGCCGCGTAAAGGCGAGGTGTTAATCCGCAATACCCACACTGGCGTGTGCCATACTGATGCATTTACATTATCAGGGAACGATCCTGAAGGCGTATTCCCTGTGGTGCTTGGACACGAAGGTGCAGGTGTAGTCGTTGCTGTGGGCGAAGGTGTGTTAAGCCTAAAACCAGGTGATCACGTCATTCCTCTTTACACCGCTGAATGTGGAGAATGTGAGTTTTGTCGTTCAGGTAAAACCAACTTATGCGTCTCAGTGCGTGATACGCAAGGTAAAGGCTTAATGCCGGACGGCACGACGCGTTTTTCTTATCAAGGTCAGCCGATCTATCACTATATGGGCTGTTCGACTTTCAGTGAATATTCTGTTGTTGCCGAAGTTTCACTAGCGAAAATCAACCCGGAAGCCAACCACGAACAAGTATGTTTGCTCGGCTGCGGTGTTACCACAGGTATTGGTGCGGTACATAACACGGCAAAAGTGCAAGAAGGCGACTCTGTGGCCGTGTTTGGCTTGGGGGCGATTGGTTTGGCTGTGGTGCAAGGTGCGCGTCAAGCCAAAGCGGGGCGCATTATCGCCATTGATACCAATTCCGCAAAATTCGAGTTGGCAAAACAGTTTGGTGCGACTGACTGCTTAAACCCGAACGATTACGATAAACCAATCAAAGATGTGTTGTTAGACATCAATAAATGGGGCATTGACCATACCTTTGAAT